>ERZ767114.642-NODE-642-length-18389-cov-4.309196_pt1 | contig 18389 bp, 27 predicted proteins | sample MGYA00374952_ERZ767114 | MGnify/ENA primary metagenome ERZ767114 (study PRJEB28939, sample SAMN06267156) | marine metagenome | isolation source: Columbia River Estuary | place: USA:Columbia River Estuary, USA | collected 2012-05-05 ...
TTCCCATCCAAAACTCATAGAAGAATCATCTCCTTGTTTTACATAAGAAAAGATGTTAGCTAATTGGAAATTAACTACTATTTTTTCATTCATAAAGTAGTTCATACCAATACCAGATCCGATTCTAGTTTGTGCATCAGCAAAACTATCTCCGCTTGTTGCTTTGTATGGATATAATTTTCTACAAGTTCCTATAAAAGATGAATTAGTAAATTTAGACCACCCACCTATTCTTTCAGGTTTACCTTTACGGAATCTAACTTTATCAGCATCAAACCAACCACCCTCATTAGAGTAGTTAGTTCCTTCTTTATTTATACCTGGTTTGAAAACATATTTAGCTAAAGGCATATTAGACCTCAATCCATTCTTTGCCTTCAAAAAGAAGTGCTTCTGCTTCTCTTCGTCTAATTAATCCTTGCAATGTTTTTCCTCCAGCTTTATTCCATCTTTTAATTTGTGATGGTGTTGTATGATAATCACCTGCGTTAAGTAATTTTAGTAATTCTATAAAGTTATATAATAATCGTATTGATAAAACATATTTACCTGATGCATATTACAACAGAGGAACAGTAAAAAGTTTATTAGGAGATTACAATGGAGCGGTATTGGATTTAAATGAAGCAATAATTCTTGATTCAAAATATTCAAGATATTTTTAATTATGATTGTTGGTTTGTTTTGCACTGTTGCAAACGCTAATGACAAAGTAGTTCCTGCTGGTACTCCTGGATCATCTGAAACACCCTTGCGTGTCATGCTTGTTCCAACAGATGGTGGCACTGAAGACGGTACAAAAGCTGATTTTTCTCCTATCTTTAATGCGGTTTCTCTAACGTCAGGTTTGAAATTTGAAATTATTGTAGGTCAAAGCTACGCTTCAGTCCTTCAAGGCATGGTGAACGGTCTTGTAGATATTGCATTTGTGGGCCCAACTTTGTATCTACAAGCCTCGGCAAAGGGGGCTGCTGAGCCTTTGGCTGTTGCAGTTTTAAACGGTGAATCAGTCTATTATGCAGGCTTTTTTTCGAGACCCGGATTCGATTTATCAGATTTAAATTTTCTTAAAATTTTAAAATATTCATCTTGTATTTTTTGAGCAGTACTCTGCAAAGCCCCGTAATTTTTTACAACCCCAGTTGTATAATAAGTGTCGAATTGTTCACTTAATTGTTGAATTGCCAGATTTTGTGTAGCTGCTTTTTGAAGCTCATCTTCCACAGCTTTAACAAGATTAGCTGCTGGAGCTGCAGGAAGTGTTCTTTATCATTCAAGTACAGCACCGTATTGGGGAGCTGCTCCTACAGGTTCAGGCGGAGGAGCAGGCACTGTTGCTACTGGCACTGCAGCTAGAATGGCATATTACCCTGGCACTGGTTCTTCCGTAAAAGATGCTACAGGATTTGAATATAGCACATCTGGCACAACCAATACAGTTAGAGTGTTTGGTGGGTCTGCAATTGGTAATACATTCTTTATTGTTAATGGAATTGGTACTTCACAAATAAGAGTTGGTATTGGTGTAACAAACCCAGCATATGAACTTGAAATTGAAGGTGAAATCTCTGCTACAAATAAATCGTTCGTAATCAATCACCCTCTTAAGAACAATTGGAAGCTTAGATATGGTTCTTTAGAAGGCCCAGAAAACGGCGTATATGTAAGAGGCATATTGAAAGATGAATATGTAATTGAAACACCTGATTATTGGACAGGTTTAGTACATCCTGATTCATTCACTGTAACTTTAACTCCAATTGGTAAATCAGATTCTATTTTGTATGTAGAAAAAATTGAAGATTATAAAGTATATATCAATGATTTCAATAATAATCCTATAAATTGTTTCTTTACAGTTTGGGCTGAAAGAATTGACATTCCTAAACTTGTAGTGGAGTATGAAAATGGGACAATATTATAATCCATATATTTCCTCATTTGAAACTATGTGCCTAAATATGGATGTTGCAAATGTAAGATCATATCCTGGTTCTGGAAGCAACTGGTTTGATGTTTCTAATTTTAATAATACAGGAGCATTAACATCATGCACTTTAACAGGATCTGGCGGCACTACTGCATTTACTTTTAACGGCACAACAAGTTTAGTCAATTTAGGAACAACAAACGGCGGAAATGTTACTACAGCATGGACAGTTGAAGCATGGATATATCCGACAGGTTTTGGAGAAGGAAGCTCTGGAAGAATATTTCAACATTCATCTGGTTCATTAACTGGATTTATTTTTTCATTGGATAACACTAACGTTACATCTGGCATCCAATTAAATACTTATGCAGTTTCAGGTTTTTCTGCAAGAATTGGCAACTGCATAACTTTAAATGAATGGCAACAAGTTGCACTTTCATTTAGCTCAGGAACTGCTACATTTTATGTCAATGGAGCTTCTATAGGATCTAGTAGTATTACATCACCATCTTCATATACTGGATCAGATTTCATTGGTAATAATTCTGGTGCAACAAATACTTTTGCAGGAAATATTTCAGTTGTAAGACTTTATAGAAGCGCCTTAACTGCTGCAGATATTCGAAACAATTATGATGTATTTAAAGGAAGATACAGCACTTCTGGTGCTGGAGGATTAGAGGTACCGCAATAATGGGAGTAGGAAACGGACCAAAAATAGAAGGATTTGATTCACTATTCGGATCTATTGATGCTGCAAACATTAGATCTGTAAGTGGCTCTACAATCAAAAACACTTTCTCTGGAAACACTGCAATCTCTACAGGTATAAGTATTGTTAACTCAAGTGGTGCAAGTTATATTTCATTTGGCGGTGCTGGAATTGTAACATCTTTTTCAAATACAGGCATATCTGGAGCAAATTCAAGAACTTTATCCGCTTGGGTTAAATTCACTTCTAAAGCTGTACAGTCAGTGATGTCTGTTGGTGCTAATGGAGCGGGTACAGGCTTTGGGCTTGAAACTTCATCTACTGTTTGGAACTTGAGCATTGGAAACTCTGGCGTTGCTACAACATTAACATATGATGCCAATGTTTGGTATCACGTTGCATATGTTGGTGAATTTTTAACAAGCAATTCTATTACATCTAAATTATATATTAATGGTGTTTTGAGATACAACGCTTCTACAGCAAGTATAAATACTACTAATTCACCATTTTATCTTGGTACTAACCCTGCTAGAACTTTAAGATTAAATGGATATATATCTCAAGCTAAGGTTTATAAAAAAGCATTATCAGAGAGAGAAATTACAAAAAACTATAACGCTATGAAAGGTAGATATGACTAATAGGTAAATGATATGCCAGATGTAGATAAGAATATAAAAATTACCCCTAGCAGAAATAAAGTAACTACACCAAAAATTGTTTTTACTGGTTCTGCAACTGGTACTTCTGTTATTACAATGGAAGTGCTAAATGATAACTCAATATCTTTTTATAGTAATGAGGGACAAATCTTTTCATTAGATAACAATTTAACAGTAGGTACAATTTGGTCTGTAAATGATGTATCTGGCACTCCACTTTTAAGAGCTTCTGCTGGTGCTACTATTGGAATTGCTGAGTTTGCTGGTGTGGTAGGAATTGGAGAAACAGTTCCCACTGCTACAAACAAATTGCAAGTTAAAGGCAATACTGCTTTTGGAACAACTTCTGACGCAAACCAACAATTCTTCTTTTCTGGAAATGTAGCTTCTGGTTCAAACTTTTTAGAAATTAACAGAGCTAATACAATAAGATTCTACAACTCTGGTAATACATTTTATTCTTCTTTAAAGGGTGGTGCTAACTCTGGAAACGTAAACTACACTCTCCCTGCAGCTGATGGTTCTAACTTACAAGTCTTATTTACAAATGGCTCTGGTGGCTTAGGTTGGACTACTGTGTCAGCGGGTGGTGGAGGCGGTATAGCTATTACTGCTGGTACTGGTATTACATTCTCTACTGGTGTTTTGATTACAACTTCAGGAACAATAAGAGCTAAAAGACCATTAGTTATCAGTTTCTGTACAGGTTATACTCCAACTGCATCTGGTGCCGATACTAACATTATTAGAATACCTGACAGCCCTACTGATGGAACAACTGCTTTGACTTATATTCCAAGAGAGTTTCACATTAGGGTAGAAACTCCATCTGCAGGCACCTCAACAATCCAATTAGAGAAATACACTGGTACATCTGCTTTTTCTGGAACTGCTGTAACGGTTTTAAGCATTACAGGTGGTGCAGTGTATGAAGTACAGTCTTCAGTTTTTGCTAATGCAGGACTTGCATTGACATCAGGTGACAAAATGAGAATTAACTTTACTGCTCTCAACGCCACTCATGCTAACTTTTCAGTAACTTTGGAGCTTGAAGAGTTCTAATGAAAACTTGTGTAGTTAGAAGAAGATTTTGGGCAGCTGAGGCAGATAACCAAACTGTAAGAGTACAAACTGAACCTGGTTTTGGCACTCCTAAAGCCTGTATGATTATGTATGCAGAAGTAAATGCTGCTACCGATGCTTTCAACACCGCTCTTGGACAAAGAAACTTGGGAATTGGATTTGCAGGGCCCAGAGGTGACGGTGTTGCAACTATTTTAGAACATAGTGCTTATATATCTATTGAAGACAATCAAAGCCCGACAGCAGGTAGGAGGCAAAACTCTAACACAAGAGCAGTATTTGCAGCAAATACTGGTGGTGGAACTTTGTATTATGCATGCACAGCTGTTGCATTTGGCACAGATTTTGCTGATTTTACTTTTGCAGATAGCACTCCCCAAACTAATGGACATTTAGAAGCAATCATAACATTTTTTGGTGGAAATGATGTTACAGTAGGTATTGGAACAGTACCAATGGCAACTACAGCTGGCGGTACAGTAACATATTCAGCCTTAAACTTTAGGCCAGATGTAATTATTGGCGCTACTGTAATATCCCCTTTAAACACAGGCCTTACTGACGACTGTAGAATATCATTTGGTGCAGCAACTAGATCACCATTGGCGCAAAAATCAGTGTATTGGCACTATGAAAATGGAGCAGATCCAATTGATTGTATGTCCGTAAATGCACCGTCAGCATTAGTAACATATTCAACTACCACTGGTGTAGGCCCGTATACTCATACTATCTCAGGCATAACTACTGGTGGATTTACTTTAACATCAAGCGATGCTGCCAGTGGTTCTAATAACAATTTTATATTTTTAGCAATAAGGGGTGCTAGTCCAGAACATTTTGCTTTAACTGATTTAAACACTTCAACTGCTACTGGAAATGTATTTACTGGCTTAGGATCTACAGGTTTTATTCCTAAAACTTTAATTGGTGCTGCTGTAAATGCAACTGCTGATAATACTAGAACCACTACTTCTCCAGGAGCTGATTCAATTCAATTTTTTGGTGGCAATAGAAGTAATGATTCCCTGTATTTTGATGGTGTAGGAACAATTTCTGCAAGTACTGCCAGCGCAACAGTGACAGGTACAGGAACTTCATTTTATAGATATGCTCCTGGATTTAAACTATATAATCATACTAATTCACTTATAGGAACTATTAGTACAGTAGGCTCACAAACATCAATTACACTAACCGCTAATGCTGCAATTAACGCTTCTGCTGGATCAACCTTTGTTTACTCAGATCAAGGGCAGCATTGTATTTCATTTGGTGATGAAGATGGAAATAATTCTAATTCATTTGTCTTTTCACAAATGTCAAGTAAATTGATAGCATTGTCTAGATCTTCTGGAGAATCCCCTTCAGATATTGTAGAAGCAAGCCTTGTTGACTTTGACACTAGACCAGGATTTACTTTAAACTATACACTTGCTAATGCCAGTGCTAGAAAAGGCTGGATTTTAGCTTTTAAAAACACTGATAATGCAAATCAAGCTAGAAGGCGTACGGACGCTCATTATTAGAATATAAATAAAAGAGGATAATAAAATGTTAGGTTTTACAATTAATGTTCCAATTAGGGATGTAGACTCTGCAGATGTTAAAAATGCATTTGCTTCAGCTTATGGTTACAGAGAGACAATTGATTTAGGTAATGGCATTCTAGAACCTAATCCAGTTTCTAAAGAGCAATTTGTCACTAGCTGCTGTACTCAATTTTTGCTTTCTATTTTAAAAGCTTACACTGTTGAATCAGCTGAAGCGCAAGCAAGAAATGAAGCTATTGCTGCTGCTTCAGAAAGAGCTCAAGAAAATATTTCATTATTTGACATTGCTAGAATCGAATCTCTACCTGTCAATCCATTTGAAAACTTCCCAACTTTAACTGAAACAACAGCCTCTATCACAAAGGGTGATGTTGCTGAAATCCAATTGTTAGGTGTTGATCCAGACAATTTACCATTAACATTTGAAGTGATTAATCAGCCTTCAAATGGAACTGTTTTAATTTCTGGTGATGAATTAGTGTATACACCTGAACCAAGTTTTCATGGCCAAGCTATCATTGGTGTGAAAGCATTCAATGGTACAAAATATAGCCAAATAACAAATATTATTGTTGATGTTATAAGTCACTCTCCAGTTGTTTCAGATATGACATTGTCTATTGAAAAAGATGGTACTTTAGTAATTGATTTAAGTGGTTCAGATCCTGATAATGATTCATTGACATATGCAGTTGAGTCATTGCCTTCTTATGGAACAATTTTCCAAAACGATTCCAACACTCAAACTTATGTACCAAACACAGGTTTCGTTGGTCAAGACGAACTTACTTATAAGGCATTTGATGGAACATATTATAGTGACCCAGCAACTATAATCATCAATGTAACAGGAGAATAAGATGGTAATCGATTTTTTAGTAACAATACCGATTAGAGACACTGATGCACAAAATGTCATTCAGGCTTTTGTAAATAAAAGACCTTACAGCGCTTCAGTTCCAGCAGATAAAGTTGTTGATAATGCTGGTAATGAAATAGACAATCCAATTACAAAAGAAAACTATGTAGAGGATTGTATCGCTTATTTTATATTAGATGTAACAAAAACATATCTTATTGAAAAAGCATCCAGAGAAGCAAATGAACAGGCTAAGGTTGATGCTGAAGCTGTTGCATCGGATCTCGCAAATTGGATAAGAAACAACTAGTAAAAATTGCAGCCATACAATTAAATATGGCTCAATGTTTCACTGAAAAAACTTTCTTTAATTTTATTGAAAGAATATTCAGGATAAACTCGTTTAAACACAAAGCTGATGTCCTCATTTTTCCAGAGGACATCAGCTTTTGTCTTGCTTGGGTAAAAGAATCTGTCCCAATTAAACAAAACTCTTTCAAATCTTTTTTAGAGAAATTATCAGACATTTTATTATCAAAAATAAAATTAAATAAGATGGGTAAATGGCTTGCTCAAAATAAAATTGAAAGAATAATAAGAAGAACATTTTCCACATTATCTAAAAAATACAATGTGGTGGTAGTTGCTGGTTCTATATATGTTCAAAGAAATGGCGACATATATAATTCATCTTTAGTATTTGATTGTGGAGAGTTTGTTGGTGAATATTTAAAGCAAGAATTAGTGCCATTAGAAAAATCATGGGGAGTGAAATCCAACACTGATTCTGAGCCAATACAAACATCAAAAGGAAATATAGGTGTGGTGATTTGTTATGATTTAAACCACGACTATATAATTAAAGAAATGAAAGAGAAAGGAGCTAATTATATTGTGGCTCCTTCTAGTGGATGGAGACCTTGGCCAAATTATCCCTTTGATGAAAAAACAGAAAGACCGCAATTGCAAAGAGCTAAAGATCACTCAATTGCAATAATACGGCCTTACTGTTGTGGATTTATTTTTCCAGGTTTATTTTTTCAAGGCAATTCTCAAATAGTAGATGAGAATGGTAATGTTGTAGACCAATCAAACTCCACTTTTAATGAGCAATTTTTAATTATTAGTATGGAAGTCTAATAATTCCACCAAAGATTCCTAAATGACTGTATTTTCTTGATTTCTTATAGGTTCCTTGGCCATCTCTATCAACACCAGTATCAATTCCACCAGATGTATTGCCTTCTACAGTAAAGAAACTTTTTCCGCCTTGAACAACTATACCAGCGTGAGCAAGTCTCCCCTTAGATGCAAACCAATAAACTACAATATCGCCTTTCATTGGTACAGCTTTGCCTAATTCTAAATCTGCTCTTCTAATGAAATGACCTTGACTTTGTGCCCATTTACCATACACTGCTACAGATCCAGTTCTAGGCATATGAAGAGGAATGTTAACAATTAATTTATGTGCTGCTTTAATAATTCTAAAAACAACAAAAGCCATACACCAAGGATTTCCAGCACCTAAATCAACAGCCTTCAAATATTCAGAAACATATTTACCAGCATTACTACCATCTTCTCTCACTGACAACACTTCTTCTGTATCTGCGTCTTCTGCTGCTTGAACACTAACAGGACCAGGTTGTTTGACAGCTAAAGCGCTAAAATCTGATCCTTTGGTTGATAATATACTCCAAAACCACTTTTCTAAATTATTCATTTTTCACTCCTTGTATATTTGGATTAGATATTTTTGTTTTATTCATATCTTCATTTGCCACAGTTTCTTCTACTTCTACACCTTCTAATTTATCAAGAAACTTTAAAATATCTAAACATTCTTTGCCTACAGTTCCTTTGGGGGTAACTTTGACATTGCCTTTCTCATCTATTTCAATGTTTAATTCAATTTCTTTGGACATTAGATTATTTTCCTAGCAACAATATCAATTTGCATTTGTTTTCTTTTTTGTAAATCTTCATCAACAATATTTACTTTGATTTTGTATCCTTGTTTTTCTAATGCTTCTTCAATCACTACTTTTGTATATGCCTGAACTATTCTTTGATCAATATTAAACTTGCTATCATATTCAGAACAGATAATTTCGTATTTTGCTTCTTCCTCATTCCATAAAAAACCAAGATCATTAGAAGAACCAGTAAAGAGAGAATTGATTTGTTCTTTTGGCACTATAATGTTAGCAAGATCTTTTCTAATGTCGTTCCTGTATCCTCTTAAGTGCTGTGGTAAATCATGAATTAAAGGTTCAAATCCAATTGTTTTTAGTGCTTTGACTAATGTGTCTTTATCAACAATATTGCATTTAATTTTTTTATAAGCAGACATTTATTTCTCGTTTAAATTGATTAGCTGTTTGAAGCATATAGGGCAGTACCAAAGATTTAAACCTAATTCTTGTGGCATTTCTGAATCTTCTTGTAATTGAAAAAAGTTGAGTAGGTTTTTATTTTCTATAATAAAATCCCCTATTTCGTTTTGCTTCACCTTATTCAAAATACAAAACTCACATCCTAAGAAATCAAAACCAACATCTTTTCTATAAAAAACTTGTTTATGCGCTTTAGTGACAAACAACTTTTCATGTTCTAAATTAGGAATAAGGTCAGTTAGTTTTTCTTTTAGTTCTGGTTGTAATTCATCAAAGGTCAGTTTCATCTTCATCATTATATTCATGCAATTTGAACTCATTCTTTAACCAGAGAGAACTTTCATTTAGTGCTTCTCTTAGTCTTACAATTGTGGCGTAAGCAATTGAATCAGAAGTGGTGAGATTGTCGCTTAAAGAATATCCCTCAATAATAATGTCAGAAGAATCAAAGGTATATTGGATTCGTTCTAAGAGTTCTTGTGCGCTTAAGGTTAAAACAAACTCTAATCTTTTTTCAAATGCATTAATAACATCGTTTTCATCATTGTCATTGGAAATCAAATCGAAGGGTTTCATATGCGTTGGTATCCTATATAAGTGTTTGTACAAATTAGCTAGGAGACACAAAATGAAAATTTACTCAGCAATCTTTTTAACCTTGGCTTTTTTCTTATTAGGAACAGCGTCTAATGCACAAGATGAACCAAAGCCAAAGAAAGAAATTTCTATTAGTTTAAACTCCACTTATTATAGAAATGCAAAAGAAGTAATTGAAGGTTTTTTTAAACAAGCCAATATAAAAAACAAATATATTGACAGCTCTTTGGACAAGGCTGAAAAGAAGAATTTTAGTTTTGTAGATTTCACTGTCGATGAAGCGGTGGAATATCTTTCTTCTAAATATAATGTCCAATTCTCTGTTGAAATGATTGGTAAGAAAAAAATCTATAATGTGGAGCCTAAAAAGAAATGAAAAAGTTAGTAGCTCTTTTAGTTTGTTTAGTCGCTTGTCACCCAGTTTTTGCACAGAATATTACAGTTGATTTAAAAGATGCTCCTGTAAGAACAACATTAGAAATGATGTTTAAACAAGCTGGAATTAAAAATTATGTCATTGATAATTCTGTGTCTGGTTTTATAACAATGAAGTTAACAGACCTTGAGTTTGAAAATTCTTTAAAGATTGTAATGAGAAATTCTTTTCCTGCACTTACATATACTAAAGAAAATGATGTATGGATTGTAAAACAAAGAATTGTCACACCAACCCCTCAAACTGGTGGGCCTGATCCAATCCCTGATTTAAAAAATAATACAAGCTGGGAAAGAATACCATTAACATTTATTGACCCTGTAGATTTAATGTCAGCATTTGGGAATATTCTTATAATCAATCAATTCAAAAGATATTAAGGTGGAATGAATGGAAATATCGGTGGTGGCGGCGGTGCTTTTGGCGGCTCTGGGAATAACTCTATGGGAGCTTCTGGAGGCGGTGGAATGGGTAACGGTAATGGAATGGGCGGAGGAGCAATGGGAGGCTTTGGCGGTGGAGCCTTTGGTGGAATGAATGGCGAAGCTGGTGGTTTTGGTGGTGGTCGTAACTTTTAATAGCTTTTCATTTGTTTAAAAATAGATGTAGATTGAAATAGGTATAATTATTACTAGAGGTAATTCACAATGGGTATTTTTGGCTGGTTTAATAAAAAAAATGTTATGATTGTTGAAGAAACAGTTGTAGCAGACACAGTTTCTAATTATGAGTTTGATAAAGCATATAATGATTTAGCTGTTTTGATTCAAGATCTAACAGCTTTGGTGCATGATAATAAAACTCATACAGATAAGATTTTCAGTCAAATTGATCAATTTGTTGGAATTACAAATACTAGACTTGATTTAATTCAGAAGATTGTTGAAGAAAATAAGTCTGGTGATGTAGTAACAGTTGAAATGCTTAATACTGTTGTTGAAACTTTGGCTTCTTCATTAAAGCAAGAAATTGATGATGTAATGAATCAAAGATCTGCTATCATTGATCCAGCTCCAGTTTCTTCTCCTCCTATTGGCTGGATGAATGCATTACGTGATGAAGTAATGCAACAATCTCAAATGGCTAAAATGGAAATGAAATCATATGTTGATGATTGCTTCACCGCTTATGATGCTAATGAAGATGCAGAATTAGAGGAAAGGTTAGCTAATCTTTCTCCAATTTCACCAGAAGAGATTGATGCTCTTTACATGGACGAAGCTGAAACAACAACATTAGCTCAAAAGACATTAAATGGTTTTAGAGCAGAAGTTTACAATAAGGCTCTTGCAGACATTAGACTTATCCCAACATCTAGAGCTACAATTGCTGCAGTGAGAGCTTTCCTTGTAAAGTTTGTAGAGTCAATGAAGCCTGTCTGATGGAGAGCATTTATTTCTATCCCCAAAACTGTAATTTTTCAGATACCGCAGGACCTGAAGTTCTTTGGACAATGACTTACAGAAAAAATGGGGCTAGCAATGAGTATTTAGTTGATTTTCTAGAGAAGAGGATAGGTATTGCTTATCCTCTTTCTTTTTGGTTAGAAAGAATTGATTGTTTTGAAGCGTTTACCTATGGAGTTGATTATCCATATAAAAAAAATATACTTCTGTACGATGAAGATAAGGAAACGCTAAATATTACACTTACTGCCCTAGACATTAATGCAGAAAATAATTGTTGCACTCATCCTAGAAATATAGCTTCTTTAATACTTGATGCTTTAAAATTGCCAGAAGAAGGTAGTTTACACGCAGAAAAGTTTCACACAAAATTAAATATTTATCTAGACACTATTGCAAATGATTCAAAAAAAATAAACAGATTCAAGGTTCTATTCAATACTTTAGAACAGCTTTGTGAACATTGTGTAAAATATGAATCAAAAATAGAATGGAAGATAATAGGTGCAGACACTTGAAATCCTTAATTAAATAGTATGTGGTACAAAATAGCTCAACAACAACCTGTAGATATAGCATCTCAAAGCGGACAATCTTCTTTGAATCAGAACACTGGTATCTATGCTAATTATGCTGAAATGCAAGCGATGTCCAAAGCTCTGAAAGAGGGCACTTTTGCAGAGATTGACACACCTTCTGGCAAAATATTAGTGTTGCATGGTTCACAAGGTCCAAACGGTGAATTTTGTGGTCAAATAGCACCTGGACAATCTTTATGCGGTGATGAGTTTACTGCATGGAGACAACAAAAAGGATACAACGCTGATCAAGTTTTAACATGTGAAGGTGGTCTTTTGCCAGATTCTTTGCACAATGTTAAAGCTCCTATACAAATTGGTATTCCTGTTGCTCCAGATCCTAACAATCCAAATGCACCAATGTTTGCTACTATACAAAGAGCATAATGAACTTCTACGATAGTTATTTAGACATTTCAAGACTAGCATCAAAATCTTTAGATGATAGTGATTTTGAATGTGGATACGACTTACCTAAACTACCTTATTCATTTGAAGCTTTAGAGCCAGTAATTGATGCTACAACAATGAGAGTTCATCACGGCAAGCATCATAAAAAATATGTAGAAAAAATGAATGAGATTTTGGACAAGAAACCAAAATTAAAAGATAAAAGCCTCATTGAATTATTAATAGACCCGAAGGTAAGCAAATCTGACTTAGAACCTTTTTTAAATAATGCAGGTGGTCATTTTAACCATTCATATTTCTGGATTACGATGTCTCCAAATATGAACCAAAAACCTTCAGGAAAATTAGCTGAAGATATTAATAATCAATTTGAAAGTTTTGATAAGTTTAAAAAAGAGTTTATAGACACTGGAGTTAAACACTTTGGTTCTGGATGGGTTTGGCTTTGTACTGATAATGGTAAAATGAAAGTACAAGGTTTTCTTAATCAAAGCAACCCATACATAGAAAAATGTGGACATCCATTGTTAGGTTGTGACGTTTGGGAACATGCTTATTATCTTAAGTATCAAAATAATAGGGAAAAATACTTAACGAATTGGTTTAAAGTAATCAATTGGGATTTTATATCCAAAAGATATGAGGGATTAGATAAATGAATTATATTACAAACTTTTTAACATTGCAAAATCAAATGCGTGTTTTTCATTGGCAAACACAAAAGACTCCAGGGTCTTTTGCACAACACGAAGCCTTTGGTACTGCATATGATGAACTTGATCCATTAATTGATGATTTCATTGAGATTTATCAAGGCAAGAAAGGCAAGTTGATGGCTAATGGGACTTTTAATATTTCTCTTCATAATTTAGATGAGAATCCAGAAGCATTTATTGATGAATTTGTTGACTATCTTGTAAATATCGTTCCACAAAGATTAGATGATGCAGATACAGATTTATTAAATATTAGAGACGAAATGCTTGCTATCTTAAATCAAACTAAATATCGCCTTCATATGATGTAATAATGAACTTAACAAAAGAACTGGCAAACAAAGTAAGAAAAGATGAAGTTGAAAGATGGATTTTAAGAACTGCTTTTTTGTCACAATTCATTAAGAACATAAAAAAAATGTCTAGGTTTTTAAGCCTAGACATTTTAATGTTTTTTTATGATGTTTTCTTAAATATAAATGTAATACCGACCCATGAGCAAGGCAAACATTTAAATAAAGTAAGAGAATTGTCAGATCCAGATAGAAAGTTTAAAAGATTTCACACTAAGGGCAGAAACTAACTTTTACAAGAACCACAGCCCTTGCCTTCATTAAGTTCAGAAATATCATCATCATCAGTAGAGAATGAAGATCCACAACCACATGATTTAGTGGCTTGTGGATTGATCACTTTAAAACCCTTACCCATAGGCATGTCAACATAATCAATTACACTGCCATCAACATACTTTAATTCTTTGAGAGTGGTGAGAATCTTTACTCCATTGCTTTCATGGATAACTTCATCAATACCAATATCATCAAGTTCTGTAAGCCCTAAAGCATATTGTAATCCAGAACAACCACCACCAGTTATTCGTAACTCAAGATATACATTTTCCATTTCTTGAGCATCGATAGTGTCTAGGATAATTTCAGCAGCCGTTTCAGTTATAGTAATCATTATTTAACCTCAATAATATATTTATTGTATTCATAATACTGTTTATTGTTTCTTTCAATAAACTTCTTTAGTCTATCATTGTTTCCATTAGATATACAAATGAAATGGTCAAAATTTTCTCTAAATAGTTTACTAGCCATATATGCTTCATCAGAGACAAAGACTATAGGTTTTTTATTTACAATTCCAGATTGCCTAAGCATTGTAGTTTTGGCATTTAAAGCATCGTAAGCTTCGTGATATCTTTCAATAGAATACGATCCCTGAGAAATGCCCTTACCTTTGTTAAAAAAGTGAGAAAATAATGCTACTTGGAATGGCACTCCGTAACCAAAATACCAGTCTTCATCTTGGTACTTTTCAAATATTGCATGGAGCTGTTGGTAATAATCATATCTCAATGCGTCTTTTAAATATTGAACTGGAATTGTGAAGAACTTGCCAATAAAGTCTAAATGATTTTCTATCCTGAATTGATTATTTTCTATAATGCTTTCCCAATTTTCAAGAGCATCTATAGCTTTTGTTACTGGGGCTTTCCAATCAACTAGAACCATTGTTTTTTTGTTCATGGTTCTTCTGAATGCTAATGCTGGTTCAAATTCCTTGTTGCATAAAATAACTGTTGGTGTGTTAAATCTATTACAAAAATAAATTGAATTGTTTGGAAGAGTGATTACTAGTTTTGCTTTTCTTAAAAGATAGCCAATTGCTTCAGCTGTGGAAAACTTGTTTCTCAAATCCAAAAAATTACTGTGCTTTACATCAACTTTACTATTTGTTTGTCCGATTAAAACAATTTGATCATTTGGATATAATTCAAGAGTTTTCTTAAATACATTATCCCAATAAGGATAAAAGTTTTCAGGAGGAGTGGAATGCATACTAACTGGTTGAAACAATATGAAATCTTTTAAGCCATATTCTTCTTCAATTTTGTTTGCTTCATCAATTGCTTTTTGTGAGAAATTAAAATCATCATATAATTCTAATTCATCTCCACCACCAAATGCTAATTGGAGATTGATATATTTTCTATGGTCTCCAAGATTAAAAGACTTGACAAAGTTATCTAAAACTTCATCTGCTTCTTTCCTTATAGATAGAAGATAAAAGAATAGCCAATATCCATCATCTTTTGGAGAATAATGGATATGCTCAACTTCATCAATATAATCTTGTGCTAATAAAAAATCTACAATTTCAGGAAAAGAACCTACATAGATAATTTTTCTGATATTCTTCTTTTTAGCATTGGACATGGAAACAATTGCGTCTCCCCATCCACATCCAAAAAGACCCCACTCATCCATTTTGTATTTCTAATTTTGTCGCATGAATTACAGGACGAACAAGAGTAAGATTTAATGCTTCATCTCTCATAACTTCACTTGTAATATCAGATTCAGGTTCAACAGAATCTGTATGAACAATTAATTTATAGCCTGCATCTTTAATAAGCTTCTGATATAAATAAAGAAGAGATGCTGCTTTGCTTTCCACTACATAGAAGTTTTTAAGCCAAGAAGATAACCATTCTTGCCCTTCCATTCCATTATTGTTTACAACAACCCAGTTTTCAGGATGCAATAGAGCTAAGTCATATCTTGTATCCATAGATTTTATTAATTGGACTGTGGTTTCATCATTAGTAGCCTTGATTCCAATTTCCCCATTAAAAGTATCAATAATATTTTTTACTTTTGACAATGGTTCTGAAATTGCTTCTTTGTAAATTGATAAAGCTGAATCAAGAATTGTTTGCGCTTCTTCTAATTTGTTATCTTCTAACAAATCAAGAAGGTTGTAATGATCATCTAGTGTCAAAGCTAAAGATTTGATATAGCTTTCCATTTCTAATTCCGACATATAAATAGTAGGTGTGTCAGAAGAATTAATTAGCTTAGGTTCTACAACACTAAACTTAAATGCTGATTCTATTTGTATTCTGAAATATCCCCAAGCTGCATGGTCAATATTCAAAAATAACTCGTGATGAAGATTCCCATTTTCTGCAAACAAATCTGTGGGGACAATTTGAAAAGGATTGTGTGCATTAGTATCGCATAAACCTAGATTTAAGGTTAGCCCAGATAATCTTTGGGCAATTAGTACTAAATCTTTGTTATCATCAATCCAAGCATATATTCCAGCTCTTAATGCATTTTCAGTTTCTTGAGCATGGTTAGTTTTCTTTTTTGATGTTGTGCCATTACCAATATTCTTTATCATATTGCAATTATACAATCTTAATTTTCATTTCTCAAGGCTCCATCAATCCAATAAAGTTTCTGATAAAAATTAATATCATCAATTTTAAGCTCATAAAATTCTTTTACTTTGTCTTCTGATAGCTGAGACAAACCTTCATTTATCAATATATCGATTGCCCATTTTTCAGTCATATTAGAATTATTAGCATTCATAAAATTATCCATTTGACAAGCTGCGCCAGGAATTGAAGAATATAAAAATCTTTCTTTTCTTTTTAAATTAATAAACATTTGATGATCGCCAGAATTAGGAAGATTTGTAAGGATGTCAAAGTCTTCTACTAAAGTTTTGTATTTAAATCCAAAAGTCATACAAGATGAAATTGTATTCTTCCAATGACTTTGAAAAGTTCTTCTTATCTTAACTGTTTCACCAAATCTATATAAGTTTGTGTATTTGTCAGGATGATCATATAAGGTGACATAATCTGCAATATTTAAGCCATCTTTAATAATTTCTGGAGAGTTTTCTTTGTGTATGTAATCGTCTTCAGAACAATAAATAATTTCATCATCAGGCAAGTTAAGCGCTTTGATTTTTTTGTAAACTTCTACTTGAGAATAATTGTATCCATAGCTTCCAGAATGCACTTCCAAATCAAGAGAAAGTAAATAATCAATTGTTTCTTCATTACAATTATCTGCAAAAATAAAAATGCGTTCATTCTTAAAAACATCCAAAAAGTTTTTTAAACAATATTCTTTAGAAGCGAATGGAACTTTAAGCTGAGGTCGATTTTTGTTGGTTGAAATTAAATAAGTAGCTAACATACTTATCTTATATAAGAAAAAACCCTGGAATGAGACTAATTCCAGGGTGTGTAGCTTCGTGACACTTTAAAATATCCGCATCATATATTCTAAGTGCTTGTCCACATTAAGTCAAGCTACGCAGTGTCCATTTTATACTGGCGGCATTCCAGTCTGACATTAGTTTCTATTGAGAGTGAATAATCTAGAATATGCGTTCGTCCATTATTCATAAAGAGAATATAAAATAAATTATGCAAACCTTCTCTCAACTATCACTGCTTACCACTAATGCGAGACACGTCTAATTTCACGGGCAGTTGGTATTTGTAACTTATGATTTGTTACTTTAATTACTCCAAACCAACATCAACGCTTTTATGCGACGCTCTAAATTGAGCTATGCCCCTCTCTACTGAAGTGAGCGCATCTTATTGAATCTTTACGAAAGATTCAATTCACTTCATGTCTTTCATCTCCACGAAGATTACTTGACCGATTTTCAAGATTAGTCCGGTATACAAACTCCGTTTCACCTTTCAATCTGCTATAATGCCCTTAACCGTGAATCTCGGACCCTATAACTACCTTTCGTTTCTTAGGCATCGATGTTTGCTAGAATTAATAAGATTGCTGCCTTATAACTCTCATCTTACTCCATATTTCCAGGGTTTGGACCTGAAACTCACAGAAACTAGGCTTGCTTGAATGACCTCTAGAGGCGGGAGTAGTAGAGAATTACTTCTTCCCTTTAAATTTATCTAACGATGTCAAGCCACCGACAAACCACAATTTTTAAAAGTGCTTATAATAACATTTTACAACAAATAGTTAAAAAATCCTACAAGAAAAATGAATTTTTCTTCATAACTTTAATTTAATCATAAATTAAAAAGGCCTCATTTCTGAGACCTTTTTAATTAGTTTCTTACTTCTTTAGGGATGTAGGCTCTTATTATAGATTCTGACCATTTCCTTCCAGCTTCGCCACCATATAGTTGCCATTCCCAATAAGAAGCAACTTTTTTACTGTCTGAATGCCTGTATCTATA
>ERZ767114.645-NODE-645-length-18352-cov-3.930725_pt1 | contig 18352 bp, 16 predicted proteins | sample MGYA00374952_ERZ767114 | MGnify/ENA primary metagenome ERZ767114 (study PRJEB28939, sample SAMN06267156) | marine metagenome | isolation source: Columbia River Estuary | place: USA:Columbia River Estuary, USA | collected 2012-05-05 ...
AAGTTAGACGGGTTAGAACCAGTAGCAAGTGTAAGCAATACCGATCAATCTCATGAACCTAGGGATTGCCTGATCTAGACAGAGCACAGAGGGGCCTTCACAATGAACTTCTTACTCACACAGGAAGATTTCATGTCAATTTTGCGCCGTGATATTTTGCAAGCAGCCAGTGTAGCCAGTTTACTAAGCGCTACCGGCCAAAACGCCAGTCAATGTGATCAACCGATTATGAAAAAAGTTTTCCGCGCAATTTCAGTATTTTTCGCCCTAACTTTGATCGCCAGTTTTGCCTTTGCGCAAAACTCAAACGCGTACCCAGTTAAACCGATCACTTTGATCGTTCCATTTCCACCGGGTGGCGTGACTGATTTGGTGGCCAGGGAATTGGCCAAGCGACTCAGTGAAGGCTTGGGACAGCCCGTTGTGGTAGATAACCGCGCAGGCGCTGGTGGCAATATTGGAACAGCTGCACTGGCAAGATCGCAACCCGATGGCTACACCCTTGGGGTCATGACCGTCAGCGCAATGTCAATCGCCCCCCATATTCACAAGTCCTTAAGTTTTGTACCTGCTAAAGACTTCACGCCAATCACGAACATTGTGAACACACCGGGTGCTATTTTGGCTGGCAACAAAACCCCCTACAACACACTTCAAGAATTGATCAAAGCTGCAAAAGCTCAGCCTGGAAAAATAAACTATGCCAGTGTAGGACTCGGATCTCTACCCCACTTGATTGCCGAAAAATTAGCATTGGATGCTGGCATTGCAATGACGCACATACCCTATAAAGGCGCTGCACCTGCTATGCAGGACTTATTGGCTGGTGTGGTGGATCTTTCATTTGAAAGCTCCCTCACCAATACGGTCACAAACTACAACAGTGGGCGACTCAAGGTACTGGCCACCACCAGTTCAACCCGTGTGCCTATTCTTAACAACATTCCTACTGTGGCAGAGTCAGGTTATCCAGGTTTTGTTGCGCAAGGTTGGTTTGGCTTTTTTGGCCCTGCTGGTTTGCCGCCTTCTATCACCAAACGCTTAAATGATATTGCGACCGGCATGCTAAGAGATAAGTCTATTGTGGAAAAATTTGACAGCTTGGGTATTCAGGCTGACCCCTCAACGCCAGAGCAATTTGTCAAGTTTTTACAAGAGCAAGATCGCATCTGGGCGACAACTGCAAAAGGCTTAAATTTACAGCTTGATTGAAAGTCTTAGCTCACCAATTCAGTTCAGCTTGCATTTACATCTTGGCAGCCGTCACAATGATCTCAACCAGTAAATCGGACGCTGCAAGATGAACTTCGCCTGTTGCACGTGTTGGAAGGGCATCTTTTGGCGCCCACTCAGCCCAGACACTGTTCATACCCGCAAAGTCCGCAGTGATGTCTTTGAGCCAGATCTGGACGCTGAGTAAATGTCGTTTATCGGATCCTGCTGTCGCTAGATATTCGTCTATCTTGTGTAGCACATCGCGCGTTTGAACAACGATGTCTCCTTTAGCACTGGCAGTAATGCCTGCGATATAGATTGTGTCTCCATGAATGACGACCCGACTGAGCCGTTCGTTTGAATCGATGCGAGTGATATTAGCCATTTGTATGCTCCAGTTACACGAAATTACACGTTTGCCATTTTCGTCTATAAACAGTTGATTTATATAAGTTTTTGACGAGCCATTTAAACAAGACGTCCTCATCTCTTCTAATTAAAGAAATGGAAGCCTCTATTTTCATATTCTTTTCGTTTTTTGGGGAGTTTACGAGATCGAGTAAACACCTAAAAGGGGTCATACTGCTCTAAGGTTTGTGCGTTTTTCACTAATGGATACTACCTACAAAGCCTATCCTTCCACATGTTTTAATAACTTTTCAAGATTGCATGTGAACAGCGCATTGCCATGGAACTAAAACGATGAAAAAAGAGAAAATTACCCAACCTGTTGCGGTCATCACAGGGGGCGCCCGAGGTATCGGCCTTGAAATTGCCCAGCAATTTTTGAACAAAGATTATCGCGTTGCCATTATCGACATTGACAAGGCAACGCTCACCAAAACTGAAGCACAACTCAAAAATGACAATGTGCTTGCCATTCATTGCGACGTCTCTAAACCGCAGAAAGTGGCTGCTGCTGTGGCCAAGATTGAAAAGAAATTTGGACGCATCGACTCACTGGTGAATAACGCGGGCGTCGCCATCTTCAAGCCGATCTTAGAAATCACCTGGAAAGATTGGCGCCACATCATGGACACCAATTTGGATGGCACGTTTTTGTGCACCCAAGCTTGCGCGCCCATCATGCTAAAAAATGGCGGCGGCAGTGTTGTCAACATTGCATCGATATCGGGACTGCGTGCCAGTACCTTGCGCGTAGCCTATGGCACCAGCAAAGGTGCCATCGTTCACCTTACCAAACAACAGGCGGCCGAGTTGGGTGATGTCGGAATTCGCGTCAACTGTGTCGCGCCTGGCCCCGTCCTTACAGAAATGGCCAAGCTGGTTCACAGCACCGCCATTATCAAAGACTACTTCGACGCAATTCCGCTTAACCGTTACGGTAGCACCACTGAAATTGCCAACACCGTCGTGTTTCTTTGCAGTGCAGAAGCCAGTTTCATCAATGGGCAAACGATTGCAGTAGATGGCGGTTTTGACGCATCAGGGGTCGGCATACCTACCTTGCGCAAAAATCGCGCGGCAACTTCTGCTTCAAAAATTCAACTGAAAAAACGCAAATCATGAATGCTTCAGTCACTGTAAACACACCGCACATCATTGGCTGGGGACACACTCCATTTGGCAAACTCGACAACACCGACCTTGAACAACTCATCAGAGATGCGGCCTTGCCAGCCGTTGCCAGCGCCGGTCTTGAACTGAAAGACATTGACGGTATTTTTGTGGGCCACTTCAATGGTGGTTTTGTTCGACAAGATTTCAGCGGCGCCATGGTGGCGGTGGCCATTCCCGAGTTTAGACATGTCCCTTCGGTGCGACTGGAAAACGCCTGCGCCACAGGTTCGGCTGCCATTTGGGCCGCCATTGACGCCCTGCAAAGTGGTCGCGTTAAACGCGCACTGGTCATTGGCCTTGAGAAAATGAACACCCTGCCCTCGGCACAAATTGGTGACGTGCTACTTCGCTGCTCATACGTGAAAGTGGAAGGCGATACACCTGGTGGTTTTGCGGGTGTCTTTGGCAACATCGCCACCAGTTACTTTGAGCGCTTTGGCGATCAATCGGATGCACTGGCCAGCATTGCCGCAAAAAATCATGTCAATGGCATGAACAATCCCTACGCACACATGAAGCGTGATTTTGGTTTTGATTTTTGCAGACAAGCCTCAGAAAAGAACCCCTTTGTGGCCGGCCCACTCAAGCGTTCCGACTGCTCTTTGGTTTCAGACGGTGCAGCGGCCATGGTGCTGTCACTTGAAACCATTGGCAATGCCACGGTGCCAGCAGTCAAATGGCGCTCACGAACACAAGTTAATGACTTTCTACCCTTGTCCATGCGTGACCCCACCCGATTTGAGGGCGCTGCCTTGGCTTGGAAAAAAGGCCTGACCGATGCCCACATTGATTTAGCAGACTTGCAGTTTGTCGAAACGCACGATTGCTTCACAGTTGCAGAGTTGCTTGAATATGAAGCAATGGGACTGGCGCCATACGGCCAAGGCGCCAGGGTGATTTTGGACGGCGTCTCCACCATGCAAGGCAAGTTGCCTGTGAACCCTTCTGGTGGTTTGAAATCAAAGGGGCACCCGATTGGAGCCACAGGCGTTTCTCAGCACGTGATGGCCGCTATGCAACTCTCTGAAACGGCTGGCAACATGCAAGTTGCCAATGCCCATTTAGGCGCAGTCTTCAACATGGGCGGTGCTGCCGTGGCCAACTACTTGAGCATCTTGGAGAAGGTGTGAATTCTGCGCAGGTGATGAACTTGGGGCAACTGCTCAACCAGAGTTCTCAACAGTTTCCGCAGCGTATCGGCCTCATTCAAGGTGACCAACAATGGACTTGGCACCAATTGCAAGAGCGCGTCCACGCCATGGCCCATGCGTTGCAGCAACTCGGTGTTCAAAAAGGCGACAAGATCCTCACTCAGTCTCGCAACAATGTCCAAATGTTTGAGAGTTGTTGGGTGGCATTTCAACTGGGCTGTGTTTGGGTGCCCACCAATTTCCGATTGTCGCCACCAGAGGTGGCCTATCTGGCGCAATCCAGCCATGCCAACGTGATCATCTGTGAAAGTGTTTTTGCGCAGCACATTGATGCCGCATTAAAGGCGGCGCCCACACTTCAACATGTGATTGCCATTGGCTCCGCAAGACCAACAGAACACAGCTACGAAGATTTGGTCGCTTGCAATCTCGGCCAGAAGCCTTTAGAAACCATAGTCGGCTATGACGATCCACTTTGGTACTTCTACACTTCGGGTACCACCGGCAAACCCAAGGCTGGCATTCTCACGCATGGACAAATGAGTTTTGTGGTCACCAATCATTTGGCCGACCTCATTCCAGGAACCAACGAGAATGACTGCTCTATTGCCGTTGCGCCTTTGTCGCATGGCGCAGGCATTCATGCCTTGTTGAATGTGGCGCGTGGTGCACCTACTATTTTGCTACCCACTGAAAAACTGATCCCCGAAATGTTCTGGCAGTTGGTAGAAAAACACCGCGTAACCAATTTATTCACAGTTCCCACCATTGTGAAAATGTTGGTGGAAGATGAAGCGGTCGACCGCTACGATCACAGTTCTCTCAAATATCTCATTTACGCTGGCGCCCCCATGTACAGGGCCGATCAAAAGTTCGCACTGCAAAAACTGGGCAATGTGTTGGTGCAGTACTTTGGCCTAGGCGAAGTGACAGGTTGCATCACCGTGTTACCCAAACACATGCACAGCGCCGATGATGCCAACCCCAATGCCAACATCGGCTCTTGCGGACGACCCAGAACAGGCATGCAAGTCGCTGTGCTCAAGGAAGATCTGAGCCCTGCTGCCCAAGGTGAGATTGGTGAAATTTGTTGCCGAGGTCCTGCAGTGTTTGCAGGCTACTACGGCAATGCAGATGCCACCCAAAAAGCCCTCAGGGGTGGCTGGTTTCACACGGGAGATTTAGGCTATTTGGACCAGCGAGGCTTCTTGTTCATTTCTGGCCGCCAATCAGACATGTACATTTCAGGGGGTTCCAATGTTTACCCCAAAGAGGTGGAAGAAGTGATATTGAATCACCCTGATGTAGCCGAAGTGGCCATTGTGGGTATGCCCGACTCCAAATGGGGAGAGGTTGGCGTGGCCATCATCGTAAAGCGTGATGAACACAAAAACTTAACAGGCGAAGACATTCTGACTTTTTTAGATGGTAAAACAGCGCGCTACCGCTGGCCACGCCACATTCAATTTTGGTCTTCCTTACCTAAGTCTGGCTATGGCAAGGTGGCCAAAAAAGACATTCAAGCACTGCTCCAACAACAGGAACACTCCCAATGAGTACCGACGATTTGCAAAACCCCCTTCAAATGAACAATTCCTGGCTGAAACCCCTGGAAGCCGTCGCTGCATTGTTGTTGGTGGTTATTTTCACCTTGCTTTTGGGCGGCGTGGTTTCGCGTTACGTCTTTGCCTACCCCATCATCTGGATTGATGAAGTGATCTCTTTGTCCTTTCTTTGGTTTGCCATGATTGGCACCGCCATTGCCATGCACCGCAATGAGCACCTCAGACTCACTCTCTTTCAAGACATGCTGTCCCCAAGGCTGAAAAATTTTGTGCAAGCTTTTGGCCTAGTTGCCGTTGCGGCCTTCTTGCTTGGCATATTGCCGCATGCGATTGAGTATGTGAAAGATGAAATGGTGGTCAGAACTCCCGCAATGAACATGCCCAATGGCTATCGGGTAGGCGCCATTGCCTTTGGCTTGCTGTCTATGCTGGCCATCATTGTGGTGTATGCCATAAAGAGCACTAAGTACATTGACTTGGCCATCTCCATTCTCATTGTCGGTGGGGTTACGGCTGCCTGCGCACACTTTTCACCGCAGCTTCAGCAGCTTGGCACCATCAATCTTTTCTTCTTTTTGGTGGTCTTTGGTGTCGTTTGCTTGTTAGCAGGTGTGCCTATCGCATTCTGCTTTGGCATTGGTGCAATCAGTTATTTAGCCTTTTCCACCCAAACCCCCCTCATGGTCATAGTGGGTCGAATGGACGAAGGCATGTCGAGCTTGATTCTCATCTCGGTTCCTATTTTTGTGCTGCTGGGCTGCATTTTGGACATCACAGGCATGGGCAAAGCCATTGTTGATTTCTTGGCTTCCCTGTTGGGTCACGTCCGAGCCGGCATGTCCTATGTGCTGCTGGGCTCACTCTTCATTGTTTCGGGAATTTCAGGCTCCAAGGTTTCCGACATGGCCACTGTGGCTCCAGCTTTGTTTCCTGAAATGAAACGCAGAGGGCACAAGCCGAAAGAGATGATTGCCCTGCTGGCCACAGGTGCCGCCATGGCCGATACGGTGCCGCCTAGCATTGTGATGATTGTGCTGGGCTCAGTGGCTGGCGTGTCTATTGCGGGTTTATTTCAAAGTGGCTTTGTGATTGCCATGGTGCTGCTGTTCATGTTGGTTGCACTGGCTCGTTGGAAAGCTCGTTTAGAAGACATGAGCAATGTCAAAAAAGCCAGCATGAAAGTGGTGGGCAAATTTTTGTTGGTGGCCTCACCCGCCTTGGTCTTGCCTTTCATCATTCGCAGTGCGGTGGGCGGTGGCGTGGCCACAGCCACCGAAGTTTCAACCATTGCAGTGCTCTACGCCATGGTCATCGGCAAAGTGCTGTATGGCGGCATTTCTAGCAAACAAATCTATGGCATGCTCGTTGAAACCGCAGCACTGAGTGGCGCCATTTTGCTGATCTTGGGGACTGCATCAGCCATGGCATGGTCCATTGCACAGAGCGGCATGATTCAAGGCCTTTCAAACATCATGACCAGCCTGCCAGGGGGTTGGATGACCTTCATGGCGGTCACGATGGCGGTCTTCTTGTTGTTCGGTTGTTTGCTAGAAGGCTTGCCTGCCATTTTGCTGTTGGCGCCCATCATGTTCCCGATTGCCAAAAAACTGGGCATTCACGACATTCACTACTCCATGGTGGTCATGGCCGCCATGAACATTGGTTTGATGATGCCGCCCATCGGGGTAGGCTTCTACTTGGCTTGTCGAATAGGTGGCGAATCGCCCGATCAAGTCATGGGCGCCATCTGGCCCTACATCTTGGCTTTGATTTTAGGTCTCATCGTGATTGCTTATGTGCCATGGCTGTCCATTGTGGCTTTGGCTTAACACTAGAAAGAAAAAACTCCTATGGACATCCAAAAAATGGCTGATTTGTATCGGTCAATGTTTCGCATTCGCGAGTTTGAAAACGCTGCAGAGATTGCCAGCCAAGGGGGCGTAGCAGCTTGGGGCTTGGCAGCCTCTGCCAAGCCTGCTTTGGTTCGCGGACCACTGCATCTGTCAACGGGACAAGAGGCAGTTGCTGCTGGCGTCTGCCATGCACTCACCAAAGAAGACATGCTGACCTCTACCCATCGAGGGCATGGTCACACATTGGCCAAAGGTGCCGATGCCACCAAAATGATGTGCGAATTGTTTGGCCGCGCCACAGGTTACAACAAAGGCAAAGGCGGCTCTATGCACATTGCCGACTTCTCTGTGGGCATGCTGGGTGCCAATGGTGTGGTGGCCGCGGGCATCCCCATCGCAACGGGTGCCGCACACGCTTTGAAAATTCAAAAGAAACCCTATTTGGTCGCATGCTTTTTTGGCGATGGCGCCACCAACCGCGGCCCCTTTTTAGAAGGCTTGAATTGGGCGAAGGTTTATGGCCTCCCCGTTCTTTTCATTTGCGAAGACAATCGCATTTCTGCTACCACGCCCACCAAATCAATGAGTGCAGGAGAAGGCGCATTTGCAAGGGCTCAATCGTTTGGCATTCCAGCGGTTCAAGTCGATGGCAACGATGTGCTTGCGGTTCATGAAGCGGCTGCCAAAATGACGGCCGAAATTCGCACCAAAGGTGGTCCTCGTTTCATTCACGCCGTGACCTACAGATTCAAGGGTCACGTGTCCGTCGATCCTGGCACTTACAGAGATCCAAAGGAAGTTGAAGCAGCCATTAAAAACGACCCCCTCATTGCCACACGCAAAAAATTGATTGCAGCCGGCCTGCCATTGAGTCAAGTTGAAGCCATTGAAGCAGAAGCTCAAAAGGAAATTGCTACAGCACTTGCTGTCGCGGAAGCAGCACCTTGGCCGGTGGTGACCGACGCCTATGAAGACATTATGAACACCAGCGCGGGGGTATGGGTATGACCATCAGCACCATGAGTTATGCCGAAGCGGCGTGCTTGGCTTTGCGGGAAGCCATGAAAGCAGATTCAACAGTGATTGCGTTAGGTGAAGATTTAGGACGCGGCGGCGTGTTTGGACAATACCGCGGACTGCGCGAAGAATTTGGACCCGATCGCATCATTGACACACCTATTTCTGAAGCCAACATCATGGGCAGTGCGGTGGGTATGGCGCTGGCAGGCATTCGGCCGGTGGTTGAAATGCGCGTCATTGATTTTGCCTTGTGTGCCATGGACGAAATCGTGAATCAAGCAGCCAAAAACCGCTACATGTTTGGCGGACAAGGCCGCGTCCCCTTGGTAGCGCGAATGCCCATTGGCATTTGGTCGGCTTCGGCTGCGCAACACTCCCAATCGCTGGAGGCCTGGTTTGCTCACATGCCGGGTTTGGTGGTGGTTGCACCTGCCACGCCAGCCGATAACTATGGCCTTCTCAAGTCGTCCATGGCGTCAGGCGACCCTGTCATTTACATGGAGCACAAAGAACTATGGGGGCTTCAGGGTGAAGTAGACACAGCCATTGAAGTGCCCATTGGCAAAGGAAAAAAACTGGCTCAAGGCAATGACCTCACCATCGTGACCTGGTCACGCGGTGTGGGTGTGTGTCAGCAGGCCTTGGCCGATGGCGCTTTTGGCAAGCTCAAGCCTGATGTCATTGACTTGCGTTCAATTTGGCCTTGGGACAAAGAAATGGTTTTTGAGTCAGCGGCCAGAACGGGCCGCTTGCTGGTGGTGCACGAGGCTATCCAAGTGGCCGGGTTTGGCGCTGAGGTGGCTGCTGCAACGGCTGAGGCCACAGCTTGCAAAGTCAAACGCCTAGGGGCACCACGCATTCCAGTGGGCTACGCTCAAATTCTGGAAAACGAGTCACGCCTTAGCGTTGAGAAAGTGGCCACTGCCGCAAACTCTCTGTTCAAGGCTTGAAAGATCAGTTAGCATTTAGCTGACTTAAATTAAGCTTCAATTTCAAGTTTGTATTTCTAAATTTAAAGGAGACTTCATGAGTGATATCAACACAGGCATCAAGCGCCGCACCTTTGTCAGCGCCTTGTCTGCCACCGCCATTCCTGCTGCCATCACGGGCGCACCCGCATTCGCGCAGTCTGGCACCATTACCCTCAAGTGGGCGAATAACATTCCCGTCACTCACCCCTCTAACATCCGCATCAAAGAAGCGACTGACGCCATTCGCCAAGAAACGGGTGGCAAAGTTGATATTCAAATTTTCCCGAACAACCAGTTGGGTGGCGACACCGACATGCTGTCACAAGTGCGCTCTGGCGCCATCGACATCTTCCCGCTGTCTGGCTTGATCTTGCAAACCCTTGTGCCGCTTGCGGGTATCAATGGTTTAGCTTTTGCATTCAAAGACTACCCTACCGTGTGGGCCGCCATGGACGGCGACTTAGGTGTTTATATTCGCGCTCAAATTGCCAAAGTCAATTTGCACACCTTTGACAAAATTTTGGACAACGGTTTTCGCAACACCACATCCTCTACCAAGCCCATCGTGACGGCCGAAGACTTGCGCGGCTTCAAAATTCGCGTGCCTATCAGCCCATTGTGGACTTCTATGTACAAGGCCTTTGGCTCCGCGCCAACCGGCATTAACTTTGCCGAGGTTTACTCTGCATTGCAAACCAAAGTGGTTGAGGGTCAAGAAAACCCATTGGCTATCATTGAAATTGCCAAGCTCTACGAAGTCCAAAAGTTTTGCTCAATGACCGGCCATATGTGGGATGGCCAGTGGATCTTGGCCAACGGCAAACGCTGGGCCAGCTTGCCTGCTGATGTGCAAGGCGTCATCAACAAGCATGTGAACACAGCAGTGATCAAGCAACGCGATGACATTCGTCGCCTGAACACTGATCTGGAAAGCCAGCTTAAAGCCAAAGGCATGATCTTCAACTATCCTGAGGTGACCAGCTTCCGTGATGCCCTTTCAAAAGCTGGTTTCTACCAAGAATGGCGCGCCAAGTTTGGCGAGGAAGCCATGAGCAAACTTGAAAAATACTCAGGTCGTTTGGCTTAATTTTTCAAGCAGTACCAAGCTTGCTGAATGAACTCAAGAAAAATGCATCACAAGGTGATGCTTTTTTCATTTCAGCTGCAAACCAAACCGCTCTAAACAAACCTGGATGAATCAAAAAGTTGATCCAGAGAATCTAGCCACGCCAAGGCCGGTGTGTTCTGAATTGGTTCACCATGGTTGTAACCATAGGTCATTAACACCACTGGGCAACCTGCCGCATCAGCTGCTTGGGCGTCATTGCTGGAATCACCCACCATCAAGGTGAGTGCCGGACTGCTACCTAAAGCTTCGCAAGTTTTAAGAAGAGGCAATGGGTCTGGTTTTTTTCGCTCAAAACTGTCACCTCCAAAAACTTGAATAAAGTAATTCGACAGGCCTTTGTCTTTAAGCAATGGCGTTGTAAATGAGACAGGTTTGTTAGTAAGGCAAGCCAGCGGCAAACCCATGGCCTTGAGTTGTTCTAGGCCCTCGATCACACCAAGAAAAACTTTGGAAAACTCGCCATTGATACCGAGGTAATGCTGCTCATAGCGCTCCCAAACAGGTGTAAACAATTGCTCTACATCGCTCGCATTGCCAGCTACTTCTGGCAATGCCAGTTGGTGTTTGAGAACTGTGCGAATAAGGTGTTCTGAGCCTTTGCCAATGCTGCGTTCAATGAGTACTCGATTGGCGGAAGGAATGTGCAAGTCTGCAAGGGCGCGGTTCAGTGCCACTTCGAAGTCGCCAATGGTGTCGACCATGGTGCCGTCTAGGTCAATCATGACGGCTTGAAGATTCAAATGTTTCATATTTTGTAATGCAAACGAAAGGGGGCACTCAGACAGCAAAGATTCTGATTTGTGAAGGTGCCAGCCTTAAATTCAAGAGCGTACCCACAGGCAATTTGGGCAAGCCAGCATAGTAGGCTTGATCAACAGACAGAGACTGCGTGCCCACACGCACACGGTAACGGGTCAGTTGGCCCATGAATTCGCTGGCTTCAACGGTGCATTGCATGCCAATGCTGCGCTCATCATGAGGCCTTGTCTTTGTTTCTACTGTGACTGAGTGCGGCCTAAAGCTAAGTTGAACGTGTTGATCTTTCACATACACCTGAGAGGCTGTGGGTGAGATTGGAATCGTCATCTCGCCAACACCCATGACATCCAGCACCAAGTTGTCTGAGTGTAGGCTGCGCACTTTGGCATCCAGCATGTTCATGGTGCCCACAAAATTAGCCACAAATGCATTGACAGGTTCATCGTAGAGTTCGGCAGGTGTGCCTACTTGCTGCACCACGCCTTGGTCTAGCACGGCCATTCGATCGGCGGTGGTCATGGCTTCTTCTTGGTCGTGCGTGACAAAGATGGTGGTGATGCCCAAGCGACGCTGCAATGCCAAAAGTTCTTGACGCATTTGCACACGCAAAGTTTTGTCGAGGTTAGACAATGGCTCATCTAGCAGCAATACTTGAGGTTCAATCACAATGGTGCGCGCCAAAGCCACGCGTTGCTGCTGACCGCCAGAAAGTTGATTGGGCTTGCGCTGTCCAAAGGCCGACAAGCCTACCAAATCGAGGGCAGCCGCTACTTTGCTTTGTATCGCCTCTTTGTCTGCTTTGCGTTCTACCAAACCAAAAGCCACGTTATCCCACACCGACAGGTGCGGCCACAATGCGTAGCTTTGAAACACCATGCCAATGTTGCGGTCCCATGGTTCTTGCTTACCGATGTCGCGACCATCGACCAACAACTCGCCATGTTGGTGTTTGTTGAAACCCGCAATCAGTCGCAACAAAGTGCTTTTGCCTGAACCCGAAGGCCCAAGCAGCGCAAAAAACTCTCCGGGTTCAATGTCGAGGTTGACGTTTTTTAGAACTTCGGTCGTGCCGTAAGCCAAGCGGATGTTGCGGCATTGAACGCTGACTTTTTTCATGATGAATGTTCCTTGCTGGGGGTCAGGCGACTGCTTGTTCGCTCTACCACCCGATGCGACAAATACGTACCAACGGCAACCACCAAAATAGCCAATACACCGAGTGCTGCGCCAGGTCCTCGACCTGCCACACTTTGCATGTACAAGTAAATGCCATAACTCATAGGTGCTTGCGAATCGGCAGATACCAGCATGATGGTGGCCGACAACTCCACCGCAGCCGTAATAAAGCTCGTGACAAATCCCGCCAAGATGCCACCCGTCATGAGGGGTACCAGCACCCTTCGAATGCTGCTTATTTTGTTAGCCCCGACACTTTCGGCAGCCTCCTCAAGCGAGATGTGAACTTGCTGCAGCGCAGCCATGCAACTGCGCAATGCATAAGGCAGTCGACGCACCGCATAGGCCAACATAATGGCCACCCAAGTTCCGGTCAGCAAAACATCGGTGCCAGGCACCATGACCCCTTTGAACATGCGCAAAAAGCCAATAGCCAACACAATTCCAGGAACAGCCAGCGATGCAGTGGCAATCCAATCCAACCATTGGCGTGCCGGCAAATTGGTGCGCAAGATCAAATAGGCAATCGTGACCCCAAGCAGCACATCCAAGCCTGCAGCCAGACCGCAATAAATCAAGGTGTTTTGAATCATGCCGCTGGCATCCTGAAACACGACGGCGTAATGCTCAAGCGTGTAAGCGTCGGGCAATGGCGAGAAGCTCCAGACTTTGGCAAAAGACAGCAACAACACACCCAGGTGGGGTGATAAGGTAATGAGCAAGATCAGGCCAATCCAAAGATAAGCCAAGGCACTTTCCACAGGGGAAAGCTGGCGACGTTGAATGCTTGAGCCGCCTTTTTGCAAGGTGGAAAAGTCGCGCCCTTTCAGTACACGGGCTGAGATGACCATGGCGCCAATTGAAAACACAATCATGAGCACACTGATGACATAGCCCATGGGGTCTTCTAAGCCGACCTGTGTGATGCGCAAATAGGCTTGAGGCGCGAGCATATTGGTCTGCCCCATGACCAATGGCGTACCCAAGTCATCAAACACTTTGACAAACACCAGAGAAGCACCGGCTACGAAACCTGGCAGACCCAACGGAAAAATGACACGCCAAAACAGGCGCCAACCTTTGCAACCCAGGTTCATGGCCGCCTCTTCCATGGCACCGTCAATGTTGCGCAGTGCAACTGTCAGGTTCATGAGAATGAATGGAAAGTAATGAATGGCCTCGACAAAGATCACGCCATTGAGTCCCTCCATGATGGGCAACGTGAAACCAAAGGCATCATTGAGCAGCAGGTTCAATGTGCCAGATCGCCCAAAAATCAGTTGCAGTGCCACAGCCCCCACAAAGGGCGGCATGATGAGTGGCAGCACACCCAAGGTCTGAATCAGAAGCGCGCCTCGAAAATCAAATCGCACCGTGAAATAGGCCAAGGGAACTGCAATCAATGCAGCAAAAAGTGCCGACATAACCGCCACATAAAGGCTGTTTATGAACGATTCGCGCATCAAATCTTGTGAAAAGAAAGCGCTGAAATGGCCAAAAGTGAGGCTGTTGTCAATGTCTAAAAAAGCGGCGATGAAGACACGCGCCACAGGCAATGCAAAAAACAACAACAAGAAAACCAACACCAAGCCGCCAGCAAGCCAAACGCCGGGGCGCACATCGGCCCATCCAGCTTGAGGCCGCATTAGCCTTTGCGACTGCAGTGCCGCCTGTTCATTTTCAGACACGATTTGGAACTGCTGCTTATTTGGTGGCAGCTAGAGCTTGCTCAGCCAAGCTTTTTGCACGCTCGTAGTTTTGGCGTGCACTGTTGTTCCAGTAGTTTTCCAAACCAGTCACGCTTTTACTCACCGCTGAATCTTTTTTGTTGGCCGCAAACAAAGCCAAAAATTCTTTGTCAGCAGCTTTCTGCACATTCACCACAGGGCTAAAGGCGGCATCGCGTGCTTGCTTCACAAGCTCTGCGGCTTTGGCGTTGGGTTTGCGAGTCAAGGCGGCTTCGGCTGCATGAATGGCCTTGGTTGCAGCCTGCAGCTCTTTCAAACGGAAGGTGATGGTTTGGTCAAACATGGCAGAGACGACGTTGTAGCGGTCTTCAGACAAATCGGAGTTGAACTGAACTTTGGCGCGCTTGGCAATTTCAAAAGGATTGGGATAGCCTGCAGGTGTTTTACCTCCCATGGCTTCGGGCGGCAAGATGGGCAAGCGAGAAATTTTGGGGTTGTAAAGCAACTCTTGCCCTTGTTGCGAAACTGTGTAACTAATGAACTTGCGCGCCTCGGCCGAATTTTTGCTGCCTGAGACCAGTGCAATGCTGGCGGGCACAACAGCCGTTACGTCGGGGTAGACAAAATCTACCGGGAAACCAGAGAACTTGCCAGCCAAACCAAAAAAGTCAATCACCAAGCCGATGCCAAACTGGCCATTGTTGACACCATCGGGCACGCCAAAACTGCGCTCGGTGATGGCAGCACAATTGCCAGAAATTTGTAGAAGCTGACGCCAGCCCTTTTCCCAGCCCTCGCCTTGAAGCATAGTTTCAACCGTCAAGTGAGTGGTACCCGAGCGTGAAGGTGAACTCATGGCCACATGGCCAAAATACTCGGGCTTGATCAAGTCAACCCATTGCTTGGGCGCCGCCAATTTGTTGGCAGACATGTAACGCGTGTTCAACATCAGACCATAGCCAGCCAAGGCTTGTCCAAGGTACATGTTGTCTGGCGCATTGATGGGGTAAGACCCCACTTTGGCGGGTGCAGATTTGTTGGCAAGTTCGCCAATAGGTTCAAGCAATTTAAGGCCGGACATGACTTCGAAGGCATCTGGCGCGGAGGCCCAGAACACGTCTGGTCGTTGCCCTGCAGGCAATTCACGCACATAAGCAATGCCTTGTACGGTGTTTTTATTCAAGATTTCGATCTTGATGTCAGGGTTGGCTTTTTCAAAGGCTGACTTGTAAATTTGAGTCAGCTCTTTAGGGAATGAGGTGATAACTGTCACCGTACCAGCTTGGGCAACTTGCGAGCCGCCACCCAAAAACGCCAATGCTGAGGCCAATATTGCTGGCCAAACAAAATTTGTATTCATGTGCTTGTAAAAGATGAATGGATAAATGCTTATAGAGCGAACAATACTAATCGGAAAAACACTTGATCCGAATAAAGCTTGTTCATGGCGCGATCAGGAGTTGAAAATCTACCTACCCCCCTTGAGTTCGAAAGGCATCAAATTGCGTTATGTAGGGTGTCTAATGAATTGGGGAAATAACAGTCTGACACTTTAAAATGCCATAATTTGCAAAATTAGTCAATGCACAAAGTCAGGGGTTTTCATGAATCAGTTTCAATCTGCGCATCGGATAGCTGTCACAAAATGGATTTTTGGTCTTTTTGTCACTGCTAATTTTTTGGGAGCAGCATTCGCTCAATCAGTCGCTTCCAACTTTCCCAGCAAACCCGTTCGCATCATCGTGCCACAGACTCCAGGTGGCGCTTCTGACGCGTTGGCACGCATCGTTGGTCAAAAGCTTTCTGAAAAATGGGGTCAACCCGTTGTGATTGAAAACCGCCCCGGTGCAGGTGGCAATATTGGCATGGACGCGGTCGCTAAGGCCCCGGGTGATGGCCATACTTTATTGATGTCCTATGTTGGCTCTCATGCTATCAATCCAAGCATCTACAGCAAGTTACCGTTTGATCCAGAAGCTGATTTTGTGGCTGTAGCCACTTTGGCCAATGTCCCCTTTGTAGCGGCTGTGACTGCTTCTGTCCCTGTTTCCAATATGAAAGGTTTGGCTGCCTATGCCGGACAAAAACCTGTTGCATTTGGTTCAGCAGGCAACGGGTCAGTTAACCATTTATTAGGGGAAATGTTCAACGCAGCCAGTGGCGCCAAAATGCAGCACGTCCCCTACAAGGGGGCTGCTCCAGCCTTGACAGATTTAATTTCCGGACAAATTCAAGTGGTGTTCACCAGCTTGCCATCGGTAGCGCAGCATATACGAGCAGGTACGGTCAAGGGCTTAAGTGTCACGGGCTCCAAGCGTTCAGCCGCATTCAAAGACATTCCGACCATTGCTGAATCTGGCTTCCCTGGCTTTGTGATCAATCCATGGTTTGGCTTGTTTGCTTCCAAGGGAACTCCTGCCAGCGTAGCGAGGCAGATCAATGCAGACATTAAAAAGGTGATGGAGGACAAGGAGGTTCTGGATAGATTTGCTGCGGTTGGTGCAGAGCCGTTTGAGACCACACCGCAAGAATTTCAAGCCATCCTTAACGCTGATATTAAAACTTGGGCTGCTGTTGTTAAAAGTTCCGGTGCAACAGCGGATTGATTGAGCTCAAGGCAATTTGATATGAAAATAAAAAGAATTGCCGGCGCATTAGGCGCTGAAATTATTGGGCTAGATTTAACGCAGTCTCTGTCCTCAGATTTAACGAAAGAAATTCGAGAAGTATTTTTAAAAAATAGTGTCATTTTTTTGCGAAATCAATCACTCACTTCGCAACAATTCATGAACTTTGCTACGGCCATGGGTGAGCCTATTCAGTATCCTTTTGTCAAAGGATTTGAAGATTTTCCAGAAATCATTGAAGTCAAAAAGTTGGAGCATGAAAAAGTCAACTTTGGAGGTGTGTGGCATTCAGATACCACTTATTTGGAAAAGCCACCTATGGGATCGATGTTGCTTTCAAAAGAAATTCCTCCTTTTGGCGGTGACACTTTATTTGCTTGTCAATATACTGCTTACGAGTCTTTGTCCGACACCATGCAACGTTTGCTAGAAGGTTTGCTGGGCATTAATTCTTCTGCTAAAGCGGATGTTTCTAAAACAAGAGAAGATCGCATCAAATCTGATGGCAATCAATCTTTACCTAAAAGTTTCAGCAGTGCGCATCCTGTGGTTCGAACGCATCCAGAAACAGGTCGCAAGGCTTTGTTCGTCAATACAGCCCACACCACTGGAATTGAAGGCTTAGCAGACAAGGAAAGCGCTTCATTGCTGTCTTTTTTGTTTGAGCATCAAGTCAAACCTGAATTCACATGCCGCTGGGCTTGGCAACCAGACGCTCTAGCGTTTTGGGACAACCGATGCGCTCAGCATAATCCTATCAACGACTATCACGGTTTTCGCCGAGTCTTGCACCGTATTACGTTGCAAGGAGATAAGCCCGTTTAATGTGTTCATGTCTAATTCGTCTCTCAATAAGCCAACTGTCACTGACGACTCTCCTGCGTTTTTATTAAGAGGCAATCGATTTAAACCCCTCGCATGGGAAAACATGTCGGCTGAACAGCAACAAATGACACGTGCTGTTTTGGGGGGGCAGCGTGGCAATATGCAAGGCCCCTACAACGTTTTGCTTAGAAGTCCAGAAGTTGGCCATCTGGCCCAGGCGTTTGGTGCTCACACGCGGTTCAACTCTTCCCTGCCTTTTGCACTGAATGAATTGGCCATTTTGCTGGTAGCGCGTGATTGGACGGCTCAATTTGTATGGTGGGCGCACCGCCACATTGCTGAAGATGCAGGGCTACCAGTTTCCTTGGTTCAAGCCATCTCGAATCAAACGCCAATACCCCAAAACTTGCCAGATGATGTCATTGCAGTGTTTGAATTTTGCAAAGAGTTAATACAAACTCGAAAAGTCAGCGATTCATCTTTTACACATGTTGTCAAACATTTTGGTGAACGCGGTGTTGTTGATCTAATGGCAACCATGAGTTACTACACCCTCGTCTGCATGTCTCTCAATGTTGACGATTACCCTTTGCCAGATGGCGTTGAGCCTGAGTTGGCTGCACCATGGATGCCGCATCCTTGATGCAAGCTAACAACAATGATTCGAACGACAGAATTTCTCATCATTGGCGGTGGTATTGCCGCAGCATCCACTGCCTATTGGCTTTCTCGAAACGCCCAGGTTTTATTGCTTGAGCAAGAGTCTCAACCGGGCTACCACTCAACGGGGCG
>ERZ767114.647-NODE-647-length-18269-cov-6.508410_pt1 | contig 18269 bp, 14 predicted proteins | sample MGYA00374952_ERZ767114 | MGnify/ENA primary metagenome ERZ767114 (study PRJEB28939, sample SAMN06267156) | marine metagenome | isolation source: Columbia River Estuary | place: USA:Columbia River Estuary, USA | collected 2012-05-05 ...
GAGTACCAAGTATTCACCTGGTTTACTCAAGATTTTTGATGAGATCCTCGTCAATGCCATCGATCGCAACTCACTCCATCCTAAAAATACCAGCTCAATAGCTGTATCTATAGATAAAGTATCAGGTTCTGTCTGTATTGAAAACAATGGTCCACTGGGTGGAATCTCTGTTAAAATGCACGAAAAAGAAGGAATCTGGAATCCCGAACTCGTGTTCGGACACCTTCTCACGAGTACAAATTACGATGATAATCAAAAGAGGATTGTCGGAGGTAGGAATGGTTACGGAGCCAAGCTCACGAACATTTACTCTTCAGAGTTCTCAATCATCGTAAAAGACCACGAAACAAAACAGACGTACACACAAAAGTGGTCAGATAACATGTCAGTGTGTGAACCTCCAAAAATCAAAAAACATTCAGGTGCCACATCATCCGTGTCCATCACATTCATCCCTGACTGGAAACGGTTTGGGATGACCAAGATGGATTTCAACATCTACAAAATCTTCGAAAAGCGTGTATGGGATGCTAATATCTGCACGACACCCAACTGCAAAGTCAAGTTTAATAATGAACTTCTCCCCAAACAAAGCTTTGAGGCCTACGCCAAGATGCACGAAGGTGTAGAGAATGTACACTGCGCGACAACCGATCGCTGGTCTGTCTGTATCGGTCCATCCGAAGATGGTATGCAACAGGTATCATTTGTAAACGGTATCTGCACCAGTAAGGGTGGTACCCACGTTGACCACACCGCTTCACTAGTCGCTGCAGGTATCATTGAAGAGATGGCAAAAAAAATTAAGCTCAAACCTCAACAGGTCAAAAACACCCTTTCTATCTTTGTGAAAGCAACCCTCGAGAACCCAACCTTCTCGAGTCAGGTCAAGTCTGAGTGTACACTCAAGGCACAAGACTTTGGCTCCAAGTTTGAGATGCCTAAAACCTTCGTAAAAAACGTCTTGAAGACGGGCGTTTCGGATGAACTCACAGCCTTATCAAAGTTCAAGGAAATGAAGGAACTCGCAAAAACCGATGGTGGGGCTCGCAAGAGTAAAATTACCGGCATTCCCAAACTCGACGACGCAAACAAGGCTGGTACGGTTCAATCTGGAAAGTGTACACTCATAGTCACAGAGGGCGACTCAGCAAAGACTCTCGCTGTCGCCGGTCTTTCTGTGGTGGGAAGAGATCACTACGGGGTCTTCCCTCTCCGGGGGAAATGTAAAAACGTGCGCGATGCCTCTGTGGCGCAGCTGACAGGGAACCAGGAATTCAATGATCTCAAGAAGATCTTGGGTCTCCAGCAAGGCAAGGAATACACAGATGTTTCTGAGCTTCGATACGGACGTTTGATGATCATGACTGACGCGGATAACGATGGCTCACATATCAAGGGTCTAATTCTCAATATGATTCATGCGTTTTGGCCCAGTCTCCTCAAATTGGGATTCGTCGTATCGATGGTCACCCCGATCATCAAGGCTTCTAGGGGTAATCAAAGTAAATCCTTCTATACAGACTCCGCATTTCGTACATGGTATGGAAATGGACAATCTGGTTGGCGTATCAAGTACTACAAGGGTTTGGGTACCTCAACTTCTGCGGAGGCTAGGGAGTACTTCAAGACGATTGAAGATCTCACAGTCAAGTTTGATACAGATGTGATGACAGATGATTCCGTGATACTCGCGTTCGATAAAAAGAAGGCTGATGATCGAAAGATTTGGCTTCTTGAAAGTACCGCAAAAGACCCCAAGGAGTTAGAGGTTCCTTATGGTAAGATAAAGCAGCTGGAAATTGCCGACTTTATTCACAAGGACCTGGTAAACTTCTCACTGGCGGATTTGAAACGTTCCATCGCACACGTCTGTGATGGACTCAAACCATCTCAACGAAAGGTTATGTATTCATGTTTTCAAAAGAATTTGACCGCTGAGATGAAGGTTGCACAATTGGCCGCCTTTGTAGCGGAAAAGAGTGCCTACCATCACGGTGAAGTTTCTCTCGCTGATACAATTGTAAAATTGGCGAATGATTACACGGGATCCAACAATATCAATCTTCTCGAACCCTGTGGTCAGTTTGGAACACGACTTATGGGTGGGAAAGATGCCTCACAAACCAGGTACATCTTCACACGATTGACAACTGAGGCTCGTAAGCTTTTCGACCCCAAAGATGACGCCATTCTTAATTATTTGGATGATGATGGACGGTCTATTGAACCCGATTTCTATATGCCTACTCTACCTATGATTTTGGTCAATGGAAGTGAGGGTATTGGTACTGGTTTCAGTTGCTACGTACCACCGTTTAACCCAGAAGATATCAAGGCAAATATTTTGAATTTCACAAATGGTAGAGATATGAAAAAAATGAAACCATGGTTTCGAGGGTTTAAGGGGTCTATCTTAGAACAGGATGATGATTCGTGGATCGCGCAAGGTGTATGGAAAAGTATTGGGAGGACGGTCAAGGTAACAGATCTCCCCCCGGGTCGATGGACCCAAGATTATAAGGAACATCTCGATACCCTCGTTGAAAAGAAAATCATCAGTGGTTTCACAAATAACAGTACAACTGAGAATGTCGATTTTATCATACAAGATTATAACGGTAAAGACGCTGTCAAGGATCTCAAACTGCAAAAGACTATCAGATGCTCAAATATGCATTTGTTTCATCCCACAAAGGGTATCTGTAAATACGATTCACCTGGGCAAATTTTGGTTGATTTTATTAAACTTCGTATGGAGTATTACAAGAAACGTAAGGCACATCTCATCGACACGACCAAGAAGAAGGCTGAACTCTGTTCTCATCGAGCGCGCTTTGTTAAGATGGTAATCGATGGTGATATAGTTGTATTTAAACGGAAAAAGCAAGATCTAGAAAATGAAATCAGTCGAGTGTTTCCGATGGTTGACAATTCGTACGATTACCTGCTACACATTAAGACCATCGAATACACGGAAGAGAGAGTGAAAGCGTTATTCGGTGAATGGAACAAACTCAGAGAAGAAGTTTGTTTAATTGAAGCTACTGGTTATTTTGAAATGTGGGAAACTGATATTAAAAAATTGTAGACAATAGATAAGTATGGACGTGCAGGGACCCGATCCAGGCGCCACCCTATCTCTCAATGCTATTGGGAAACAGGATACGTACCTACTAAATGATGATCCTAGATATTCACCTTTTAAATATTCATACGATAGACATTCAAATTTTACAAAGTTTCATAGATCGACTACCATTTCTAAACCTAACGACGCGCAAAGTAATTGGCCTTTCGGTGAATCTATAAAGGTCACGTTAAACCCTCGTAATATGGGAGATCTTTTGAGTAATATGTATATTTCTGTTAAATTTCCCGGATTAGCGAGTGGTAGTTTTTGGTTGGTAGATCAATTAGGGAGACATTTAATTAAATCCGTTACAATGCGTGTAGACGAGTTGGAAGTCGAGACGTATTATGACGATTGGGGTATTATTTATGATCAGATGTATTTGGACGCATCTGAAAAACGTACAAAACGTTTTCTTATAAATAGAAATCTTGCCGAAGATACGTCTATATTAAACCACACCGCGCTTGATCAGAAAGATTCGGATATATTAATTCCTATACCTTTATTTTTTTCTAGAAAATATGAAGGAGATGAATACGATAGTAATAAACCCAATCGCCCTTATTTCCCAACGTGTGCGGTACATAAGCAAAAGATAGAATTTGAAATAAAGTTTCGTCCAAAAACGTTTTTTACAAATTCTACAGATGATATAACACTGAATACTTTTGATCTTATAACTGAAGAAATGACCGTATCTGATGAAGAACGTATATTTTTATCAAAACGAAAACAGGTTTTCGTGACGGATATAGTCAAACGCCACCCCGTAGAAGAAACGGAAGTAGGTAGTAAAGTAGTGAGATTACAACTCGTTCCAAATATACCTGTAAAAACCCTATTCTGGTTTTTACGTGACAAAGACTACGAGAATGAAACCGTAGCTGGGGGTGGAACTCAACTGGCTGACCAGGCAGCCGCTAACATGCACAACAGGTACAATTTTTCTACGACCACTTTGTTTAACGCAACCGGAACTCCCATAGATACACATAATTATCCTATCATCGATAGCGCTAAAATTTTCATTAACGGTGAAGATTTACCAAATTTACCAAGAGTTGATCATACGTATTATAAATACGTTGTTCCTTATAATAATAGGTTGTCGCGAACGGAGAGAAATATATACACATATTCCTTCGCGATGAATCCGATTAATGTGGAGCCATCGGGAAGTTTGGATTTCAGTCAGTTAAAGTCGGAAAGAACGGTACTAGAAATTAATTTAAAAACGGGATTAACTAAGACTTACGTCGTCAATTTATATTACGTTGGGTACCAAACGTATACATTCGAAGGTGGGTTCATGTCACTTGCTTATTAGATAGTATGTATTTGTGATCTTGGATATATTCCACAATTTTATTCTTAATACACCACCGGATAAAATTCAACTGTGCTACAGTCGTATGAATTTTATCATGTGATTCGGGAACGGTATAAATAATCTTTTGAGATCTACAAAATGGATCAAAAAGTTTTTTACTATACCCATCTAGACTAGACTTATAGGCACAATGGACACTGAATAGTTTGCCATCATTGGTCGTATATGATAAGTTATTCTTTTTAGAATAATTTGTTATGAACCATTCCAAATTTCGAAGTGATATGCCACCACTTTTATCTAGTAATTCTTTTAGTGTACTTCTATTTTCAGAATTTGTGTAAAATGTATTTATAGAACTTAATAATATATCTGATTTATTCATTTCTATTAAGAGGGTTCCTCTTTCTAAGCCTCTTTTCTTGTTCCTCTCTACAATATAAACATTCTGGATTATTTTCCCAAAGTTCACATATACAACTCGTATTAGGTTGCATATTTATCTGAATGGGTTCGGCAGGTTTAGTCTGTTTCTTATGCATTCCACAATAAAGTTCCCCGTCTGAAACCTTTTTTGTACATAGTTCATTTGTACCCACACAAGTTCCTATACAATACCCATTTTCACCTAACAATCTATATCTACAAGTTCCGGGAGTTAGGCCTATTGGAAAAGTATCGCACATTTTCTTAATGGTTCTCAATTCTGCGCGATATTCGGCATCCTTTACCATTTCCTTGCAGGCGGCGACTACCTTTTTTTCACCTACTTCCATATAATATCATGGATTCTTTTTTTTAAATATATCTGCGATGAGAACCTGTTTTTCAGCTTTGGAATTTTTCCTGATAACCTTTTTCTTTTCCTTCTCTCTGGATAATAACTCTCCAAATATCTCAACTTTGACGTCTTCATACAGGGGGTCTAACAGGTCGCAAACCGGGTTTAAAAATTTATTTATGAAATAGTACGAATAATCTATAGGTAGTTTATTTTCCTCCGCATATTTTGGATCTTCAGCCTTCTCAAAAGCTCTCGCTTTGGGATCACCCGTGTCTAGTAATACATACGGAACTCTATCACCTGAACGTGGTTCTGACCCGGGTCGCCTGTTTCGCATTTTGGTGACGACGCGTACGTGTGCCATACTGACATCTTCACTTGTATACGGAATATGATCCTTTTCAGTCTTAGTCACAGGTACATTAAAACCTTTTACCTTATACGTATCGGAAAGAGATTGACTGAGAATAAGTTTTTCCATAGGAACGTTTCCTTCTAGGAGTTCGACGGCTCTCGTTCTCGCCAAAGCCTTGGGTCCAGAGGTGTCTGAACTCTCTAGAATTCCATCCAAAAGTTCTTTGCATACTTCTCTCATGTGTGGTGTATTATCTCGACGCACGAGCTGAAGTCCCTTTACATCGATATAATCCATGTTCATGTTCCCATCTTTACCCTTCGTCCAAAGCTTCGCGGCATACCTTTTCTTACTATACAGGAAATAAGGGCAATATACCTTCTCAAGCTCGAGGTTATTCGGAGCTTTGAATAGCTTTGTGCATTCAGCCGCAGCGCGCTCACCGAGTTCCCAACTATATTCGATAGCTTCTTTCCCTGTTTTACCTTGGACGTCAAACTCGATCATAACAGAATCCGTATCACCATAACGTACTTTAGATCCTGGAAAATGCTTTTCAACGTATTCCTTCGTGTCATCAATCATCTTTCGACCTTTCATCGTCACGGTAGAAGCTATAGCCACACACGGAAGCATTCCACGAGAAGCTCCAGTAAAACCATAGACGGAGTTCATACTGATTTTGTACGCCAGCTGTTTACCATTGTACATGTGCTGAAGGTTTCCCGTAGATTGTGCCATATCCCTTTTAGCTTGCTTTCTGAAAGATTTAAGCTCTGAAAGAATAGTTGGAAGTACACTGGGAATACCCTGGGCGAAGGTATGATTCCCAAAGGTTTCATATTCGATACCAGGTATGTTTTTATACTTAGGATCTAGTACTAACGATGAATAACATACATTATGTGCCATCATAATAGAAGGATACAGGCCTTCAAAATCCAAAGCGGTTATGGGTGTATAATACGCACCGGATTGCGCTTCCAGAACTGTTGCCCCTTCATAACCAGTTGTATCCGTGTGCCCGTATTCAAAAGTTGGAACCTTGAATCCGAGCTCACGTGCCTTTTTAGTCAATTGACTAAATACCTTAATTTGTTGACCGCGTTCCACGAGATAATTCAATGGAACCCAAGTTGCTTTAGCCATCTCCAACAGATTAACAAAAGTACACAAACGTTGTATGAGTCTATGAGGCAGAAGAGTATCCTTGATACAATACTCCGCAACCTCTCGCAGTTTAACCGGGTCTCCTTCTTCGAATCGTTTAAACATTTCTTTGGGAGACATGTCGATCTTTTTGTCTCCCAGGTACAGCTTCGATACGTTATCGAGTTTATATGAATCTAACTTGTATTCGCGTTTAACTTCATGGAAAAGATCAAATATAAATCTTCCAGGCATATTCACGAGTGTGAGTTCGTTATCACCGAGCGCACTCGAAGAAAGCTTTTTACGAGTTAAATTACACGTAAAATTGGAGAGCTTACTGAGTTGATAAAACTTTGGAGGACATTTGGTATACAACGCTCGTTTCATTATATAGTTTAAATCAAACCCAAAGATATTCCATCCAGTTATGACGTCCACGTCGTGAAACGATAAATACTCAGAAAATGCGACGAGCATATCACGTTCCGTGTCAAAACTCTTGATGGTACACTCAGGTAAATTCAAATCCGTGGTCTTGTAGCATAAACAAGTCTTATCGTATACCTCTTCCGATCCAAACTTTAAAAGGGATATGGCGATTTGAAAACACGCATCACCAGGTACTCCAGGATCCGGAAACTTTCCAGTAGAGCTATAACACTCAATATCAACAGAAGCCACCACAAAGGGTGCAGTTTCCGTAGTTTCGTGCGGCTTTAGATCTTTCCAATTCTTACAGAATAAGTCTACATCGACTTTCGCGTGATGACCCCGTGTACATACATCACTCGTGTCAACCCATCCAGTAGATTGTATACCGGTGCGATGCATGAGTCTTAATACAGGATCTAAATTAGCTTCATATACGAAAGTAAGAGATAGATCTCTCGTCTTCACACGTTTCATAAACTTAATAGCGTAATTACTCACAGAACGCCTCTGTTTAAGGTTATTGCAGTGTACTTGAAGAAAAATATATTCTTCCCCATTTTGAAATCCCCAGATATCTTTAGCTTTCACCAAGTCCATCTTAACAATTTCTTCAGAAAACATCTTATCTAGCGACTTTCTAACATGTCCCACGTCCACATCTGAAGGAATCTTTACAAAAAAATACGGATTGAACGTCGTGGATACACATACAGACTTGCCTTCGATCGTTTTACCAAACAGGCGGATGTAATGTTCATCATCTTCATCTCGAGAATCCCAGGTCAACACTTGAAAGATAACCATCTTATTTCGTTATAGATCTAAATTTTTAATATCATATATTAATAAATGTCTGCTGCGTTGGTCGATCTTGTATCCAAGGGTGCCCAAGATGTGTACATCACAGGGGACCCCGAAGTATCATTTTTCCGTCAAAATTTCCGACGCCATACAAATTTTGCGATCAAGCCCGAACGTGTCGATTACATCGGTCAGTTCAATGGTGGCGCTGAAGTCACCATCCCCATCAAGTCCAAGGGTGATCTCTTGAGCTACGTCTGGATTGAGGCTCCAGATATTCAAACTGCATTCAACACGGATACTGAATTACAGAAAGGTCTTTTTGCAACTGGTCAATCTGCTACCGAGTTTACCCTTCTTATAGGTGGTCAGCAGGTCTGCAAACTCGATTCTTTATTTATCCAGGGTGTTCACAACGTTTTATATAACGATACCTCGGCCAAGGCTTCGTGTGCCGCGACCACTGCGTTAGTGTCTGCGAATGCTAAATCAGCTATTGGAACGAGGGTTGGTTCCGATTATTTCGTTATCCCTTTCTTCTTCAGTGAAGATTGGACTAAGGCTTTACCTTTGGTTGCTATGCAGTATCACGAGGTAGAAATACGAATTAAGTGTAGGTCTGGTTTAGCTTTTGGTGCGACACCCAAGGTATACGCCAATTACGTCTACCTCGATACGGATGAGCGCAATAGGCTGCTCAGCACCGAACAGGAAATTCTTATAACTCAGACGCAACACCAAATCATGGATACCAGCAGTTCTGGTACCGTCGATGTTGATCTCACATATTTCAATCACCCTTCCAAGGCTATCCACCTCATATCATCAGCCGCTGATGGTACGGCTTGGGATAACGAACTCAAGTTCGATTCCGCAACACTCTACATTAACGGTCAACCCCTTTTCGAAGACATGTCCGATACGTACCATCATAACGTCGTACCCGAAATGCACTGCACCGTCTTACCTTCCGGTGTTATTGACAGTGTTCCTCTTTTCACATGGCCTTTCTGTATCAAACTAAACGGCTCCCAGCCCAGTGGTAGCTTAAACTTTTCTAGGGTTGATAATTCTAAACTCGTATTAAAGAACCTCGCCGTTGGCGTAACTCCAAACATGCTACGTGTGTATACAGTAAACTACAACATTCTCAGGGTGAAGAATGGTCTAGCAGGTGTAGCGTTTGGTAATTAATTAATTTTATATTTATCCAGAAGAACCAAATCCACGGGTTCCTCTCTGTGTATCCTTTATTTCTTCAACTTCATCGATCAAAGGTGTTTCACACTTCTCTAAAATGAGCTGCGCAATACGATCACCCTTTTTAATTTCGAACTTTTCACTTCCATGATTAAAAAGGATAACCTTCAATTCACCAGTGTAATCAGGGTCAATAACACCCGCACCAGTTTGTACGCCATGTTTTACAGCGAGGCCGGAACGGGGTGCGATACGTCCGTATACACCCATAGGAATAGTCGCTGCAATTCCCGTGCACACTATACCACGTTGGTACGGAAGAATGTGCATATCTTCGATGCTATACAGATCATATCCAACAGATCCAGGAGATGCGCGCGTAGGAATTAGCGCGTGCTCAGAAAGCTTTTTAATGAGTAGCTTCATATATTTATAATATGACGTATTTCTTTATGTTTGTAAAGATTCTATAATCTTTTTCGTCTTATCGTACAAACGTTCGTTATACCTTTTCGTAAATCCCTTTTTAAGAAAACCTTCCTCGACGACAGAAGTTTTACGCGATTCGAGACTCTCGAGTCGGTCTTTTAGAAAACATAAAAACTTAAATGGTTCATTATTCGACTTGTATCGAACTTTTTCAGCATCCATAGCTTTCGTAGCTGCTTTATTACGTGATTCTGAATACATCTGTTCACGACCTTCATATGACATGCGCGTAGTAGATTCTTCTTTCTTTTCAACCATCTTTATTTATATGACATGACATCTTTATACACTATTATGGAAAGAATTTGCGATCCTTCTAGCTTCTTGATCCACATATTCATTATCTGGGTCTCCGTTATGTGCTTTAACCCAAATCCAGTCTATATTATCGAATAATTTTGACACGGAATCCATCTGTACCCAAAGTTCTTTATTCTTAACATCGGATCCCGACGATGTTTTCCAATTATTTAATTTCCATTTATGAATCCAACTTTTGATACCGTTACGAACGTAAAAGCTATCCGTGTACACAGCCACATCACGAATTCCACATTTATAAGATTTACGCAAACCTTCTATTACGGCTGTCATTTCCATGATATTATTAGTAGTTTTAGGTGATCCACCGGTAATTTCAAAAAATCCTAGACACTTAGCTGCCCACCCACCCCTCCCGGGATTACCGAGACAACTACCATCTGTATACAATCTGTTATTCATTTTATTAAATATAGAATGTTTTCTTTAAGATTCGTCGTATAGTATCGACATATCAGCTTTAACATCGAGCATATCCTCCACGTCAGCTTCGATCATGGAATCTTGTGTGGGGTATGCGACACATAACAAAGCAAACCCACTATTAACCTGTGCATCGTTTAAAAACGATTGTTCTGATTGATCTATCCCACCCCATACGAGTTTCGCTGTACACGCCGAACACATACCCGTGCGACACGAATACGGAAGTTCTATGTTATTATTTTCCGCCGCATCCAATATGTATGTAGACTTATCACACTCAAAAGAGTGTTGCCCCATAGGTGTACGAAGTGTAATTTTAAAATTTTCGCGAACCTTAGGAACACGGGAATGACCGGAAGGATTCGCGACAGCGTATACCGAAGCCATTATTATAGTATCCTGTTAAATTTTTCTTCAATTTTAAAAAGTATGATTTAATACTTTTTAAAGTTGAATTATTAATTAATTTTAATAGCAAATACAAATTTGATTTGTATGCTTAGTTAGAGAAGGCAAGACCACCCATACCCGACTGGATGCGGAGGACATTGTAGTTGACCGCGAACATGTTGAGGGTGACTGGGGCGCCGGTGGCGGTAACGGTGTTAATAGCAACCTGCGCGTTATCAATGCGGGAGAAGTTGCACGTGCCGGTAGGCTGGTGCTCCTCGGGCTTGAGCGCGAAGGAGTAGGAGTACACACCGGGCATGGGGGAACCGGAGTGGTGGTTGAAGGGCTGGACGGAGTTGAAATACTTGGAACCCTGCTCCTTGAACCTGTCCTGACCGTTGAGAACGAGCTTCATGTCAGTCATGTTAGAGGCAGCATCCTCATCAAAAGTGGTGGCGGCACCGCCAGTGTTGTGAATCCTGGGGCAGTTGCCAAGATCGGCGGCGATCTGACCCTCAGCGGCGAGGGCACCGATGTCAGTGGTCAACTGAGGCTGACCGGCAGCGACGTTCTTGGTGAAGTTCCACATGCTGTTGAGAGTCTTGGCAGATTGGGAGAGGCACCACACGAGCTCCTTGACGGGGTGGTTGAACGAAAGCCTCTTCTGGTTCGAACCGGTGGAGAGGGTATCGGTGCCAGTGTGCTGAACCTGCTCAATGAGGTATTCGTGGCCCTTCTGGGCAAATCGCCTACGCTCCTCAGTGTCGAGGTAGATGTAATTGGCGTATACCTTGAAAGAGGAGGCGGTGACGTAAGAAGAGATTTCCTGAGTTAAATCGAAATCGAGACGGACCTCATGGTACTGCAGGGCAATTAGTGGGAGGGCCAGTCCAGGATTGCGGTTAAAGAAGAAAATAAGAGGAAGGTATACCTTCTTACCGTTGGTACCGGTAGTCATCTTACCGTAGTTAATCTTCTTGGAAGCATCGAGGTAAAGCTCGGAGTAAAGCCTCCACCAGGTCTGGTAGTGCTTGTCAATCCTTTGTCCGCCAATTGATAACTCAACATCCTTGATCGCACGCTCGGCGATCCACTCGTTGGAGATGGCAGTATCATTGGAAAGAGAAGTAGAAAGCTTAGACTCCATCTCTACGTACATGTCAGCGACGAGATCACCGTTACGAGCGACGGTGACAGAGACGCGACCGGAAGGAGCGGCAGTACCGTTGACGGTCTGCTCGATGTTCTCCATAGCGAAGTTAGTGTGGCGACGGTAAACCGCCTGAAAGAAAGTAACCTTAGGGTTGCCAGTCAGGTAGACATCCTGGGCACCGTAAGCGACGAGTTGCATAAGACCACCGGCCATTTTTGTGTTGTTGTACTATATAGCAAGAAAATAATTTCGGACAAAGTGCGAAAAAAACGTACCGATTTTTCCTGAACATAAATAAATGTCCGATACCGAAGAACCAACTCAGATGGAAATCGAAGAAGAGGAAATCACCGATGAAGAGGAAATCGCCGATGAAGAGGAAGAAGTTGATATGAATGAATATGAATATGAGGATGAAGATGATATCGAGCAATACATGACCATGGAAACTTTATTGGGTTCCACACTCATGACGGAAGATGGTGATACTATATGTAGTGCCCTGGTAAACATGGGTCGACAACTCGAAATCCAAAATAAAATTTTAGTCAAACTTTTGACCACCCTCCAAAAATAGTAGCTTAGAAAAATGAAGTATTATAATAGAAATGTCAGAAGCGACACATTTCATTAATGAAAGTGCAGACCCGAACGAAGCGAACCAAGCGCTATGGGCGAACGAAATTAAAACTTTCAATAATGAAAAGCTCGTATCCCACCTATCAGAACTCGAAGAGTATTGGGACATATATCACAAAAACGACCCTAAGATTCCCTATCGTCTAGGGTATAATATGTTTTTCTTACCCGACGAACTTGACCAAAAAGGTATGCCCAAAGTCATAGACATAGAACGTGTGGTGACTAAATACGTACAGATCCGTGATCATGTTTGTGAAATTTATCACAAAGCCAATGAACTTAAAATGCTGGAAGAATTGGATAAAAATGATCAGGATACAACACTCGCCACTCGTATAAACCGTCTCATCGATCAAGTAGATGATGCGTGGACGATCGTTTTCCGTGCTGCGCGTATCATGGAACGAGTGAACAATCCAACATACGTACCCATTAACCCCGAATCCGATCCTGCTATTTTCCGAATGTCTACTATAAATAAAGTAGACGAATTATCACCTTATCAGCAATCTATCATGCAGTGTCTTAAGCACTTATATTCACACAATATTAGGCGGTACAAGGGGTATTGTTGTGAACAGATCATGACTAAGACTGGATGCCCTTCCAGAGCTTGGAAGCCTAAACAAAGTATAAGTGAGTTTGTGTATAGTGTCGGTAGAAAGGAAACTTGGTTCGATTTATGGAAGAATCTCACTTCAAGGGGTACGGGCTATAAAGATGTCATAACGCATCTTACAAATATAAACGATATGCAGTTTCCCGATATTACAAAGAATAGACATGTGTGGTCTTTTGATAATGGTGTTTTTGTAGCGAAGAAATGGTCCGATAAAACGGGTTTGTACACCGCAGAGTTTTATGATTATGAATCTAAGGAGTTTAAGAGTCTCGATCAGTCTATCGTGAGCTGTAAATATTTCGATCAAGAATTTCCTAATTACACCCACCTCGAGGATTGGTACGATATACCCACACCACACTTCAAATCAATCTTTGATTACCAACAGTTTGATGAAGATGTTGCGAGATGGATTTATGTCATGTGTGGGCGCTTGTGTTATGACGTGAATGACATAGATGGATGGCAAGTTATCCCGTTCCTAAAGGGTGTGGCGAGATCAGGCAAATCGACTATCATCACAAAGGTTCTGCGTAAGTTTTATTGCACTGAGGATGTTAAAACACTCTCAAACAACGTTGAAAGGAAATTCGGTCTTTCTGCTATCAAGGATGCTTTCATGTTTATCGCTCCAGAAGTCAAGAACGATTTGGCACTCGAACAAGCAGAGTTTCAGTCTATCGTGAGCGGTGAAGATGTATCTATCGCGGTAAAACACGAGAAGGCACATTCTATGGAATGGACGACGCCGGGTATTTTGGGGGGTAATGAAGTTCCACATTGGAAGGATAATTCTGGAAGTGTCCTCCGTCGCATTCTCACCGTAAACTTTGGAAAGCAAGTGAAGGATGCGGATCCCACTCTCGAACATAAGCTCGAGGCGGAATTGCCTTGTATTTTACAAAAGTGTGTACGCGCATATCTAGAATACGCACAGAAATACGCTAAGAAGGACATTTGGAACGTCGTACCCAGTTATTTCAAAGATATTCAAAAGCAGATTGCGGGTGCTGTATCCACATTGGAGAATTTCATGCAGTCGCATCATATAAAAATCGATCCCGAGGAGTTCTGTACCGTGACAGAGTTTGTAAAGAAATTCAATACCTATTGCTCAGATAATAACCTCGGTAAACCTAAATTTGGGTACGATTTCTATATCGGCCCTTTCAGTCAACGCGATATATACGTGAAGCACGACACGCGCCAATATGGTGAAAAGTATATCGTGAATCAACAATTCATTTTCGGATTGGGCCTTATTGAAGAGAATCCCATGAGTGGAAACATGTTTGGAAACGATGACTAATTTAAAAGGAAAAGACCACGTGTAGGTATGGAATGCCCGCGAGAGGTTTTTTTAAGAAATCTTAGAACCAAAAAAGGTATAGACGTAGATACGATTAACCCAGATCATTACGACATAGATATTCGTGAAAAAATAGCAGATCTCATGTATGTGATCATATGTAATTATATTAGTCAAACGAGGAACGAGGAAACTCAATACGGAATAGGAAAAATGGAAGAAGCATATTTTTGCACATCAGATTTTGTCACTACAGAAGATGCAGAAAAATGGATAGAAATGAATAGAGACTCAGATGATTTAAATCTCATAGTTTATATTTACGATAATTTAAAAAAAATGGAATCTTGTCAGCATAAAAGAAGCTTACTTTACTTAACTAACATGTTATACTTTTATTTATAAGTTTGTGTGGTTCAGATACCTGCTTTAAGTGTTTCGCATGGTACGAAAAGTCGTAGGGTGTAAATAGACCCTTTATTTTACCAGATACAGCGAATGCTTCATATTCATGGGACACACCCGTACACACAGAAACGAACTCTAAACGAAGCAATCTATCTTCTAACATCATAAACTCTTTAAGAGATTCGGGAGACGCACCATCTTTCTTTATTTTTTCATACATCTCTTTCGATTGTCCATTGGATATATGAAAAAATGACGTTTTATACCCTAGAACACCCACCTCTTTATTGGCCTGATTCCTGGAAATGAATAAAATTAAGAGTACCAATATTAATAATACTGGTATCATTTAATACTTGTCAATAATTTATTTAAGTGTAATTTTGACGTAGCCATGGTCCCCAGGATTCAAAGAAGTGTTTTGGGTCGCTCCGAGTGATGAGTAAGAAGAACCACCACCCCCACCAAAATCGCCTCTGTTGTTATTTGGGTGCCCACCTCCTCCTCCAGAGTATCCCCCACCTCCACCCGAGTGGTAATAACCATAACCGGTACTATGGCACTTTGGTCTATATGCTGCCCCACCCCCACCAAACCCACCGAACCCGACAGCTCCACCACAATTCGAAGATCCACCGTGGCTGCCACCTACACATCCATTATAAAAGGATTGGGCAGCGTCAAATCCGTAGTCGCGTCCGTAATGGTCGTGAGTCCTGTCGGGATCTTCAGTTTCTCCATTCCCCAAAAATCCGGCACCACCCTGTCCCGAAGCATGGGCGCCGTCTGTTCGGTGGACAAGTGGCTCGTGGGGAGGGAAATAATCCAGCCTTTCCCCTATCTTGCCTCCGTAACCATCCTTACCACCTTCTCCTGACCACGTAGTCTTTTTCTTGTAATAAGAGTCCTCCGCGGATCCACGGTGGCCACCAAGCAAATCATCCCCATCACCGGCTGGATCTTGGAAAGTCGCATTTCCAAAATCCGGATTACATAGCTCGAGTGTTCGTTTCTTGCAGTATTCCGAGGCGGTCGATAAGGGTGGGCAATCATTCCAGCCATATGGAATTTTCTTGTCCGAGGCGAGGTGCTCGGTCCATTCTACACGAAATCGGCCAGTGCACGAATTACCACCTCCACCACCAGAAGCACATAAAAGAGCTGCACGCTTCTGTGCTTCATTGTTCGTCGGGACATCACTTTTAACTAAGAATGATCCACCACCACCACCACCACCCCTACTAGAATCATCACTACTACCCCTTTGTCCAACAACTATATTCAATTTTTCCGACTTGGTCAAGTTGAGATCCAAAACTTGTACTGCCCCATAACCTTTTTCTCCACCACCCTTTGCACCGGCAATCTCAATCTCATACGTCCCTGTTGCGGGCACGGTCCATTTCTGTATTCCGTCAGACACTGAAAAGTAACTAGGATTATTTACCCAACTTGGCGAATAACTATCCTTGCATTGATCGAGTGTTGGACCAAAGCGTCCCGTTGCCCCCGCATTCGTAAACGTGAACGATGTAAAGGGGTACTCTGGGCACGTATCATCATCTCTTGGATCTTCATTTTTGGATTGACACCCTTCAAGTCCTGGGCGCGTCCATTTTCTTTTCCCATTTTCACACGACCCCGGTGTCCATTGTCCTAATAAATCTTCGGCACAACAGACGGGATCATCTCTTGGTTCTTCATTTGACGATTGACACCCTTCATTTCCCGGTCGCGTCCATTTTCTTTTCCCATTTTCACACGACCCCGGTGTCCATTGTCCTAAGAAATAATCGGCGCAACATGAATCATTATATTCAAACTTTTCGTTAGGTTCATCGCACCCGTCTATACCCGTTCGGTTAAATTTGAATTTCCATACACCTTCTTCATCTTGGAAACATTTGTTGCCAACCTCCCCCTCCCGCTCCTCGAAAACCTGTTCCCATTCTCCAGCGAATGTTTCGTCGCAACAATCCCTCCCCCCTTCATCCCCACACGAGAGCCATTTACCTGTAGGTATAGAGAAATCTACGTCAAAAAAAAAATTTTTCGCCTCTTCAGGGGTTGTTTGCTCCATCGTTATGTGGAATAATTTTTCTTGTAAAGGACCATCTTTGTATTTTTTGACAGTTGCAGTTTTGTCTAAATATTCTGTATTATCATAATCCGCAGTCGAACTTTTTGATAAAAGGTAAAGTCCTTTATGCTTTATTCTATAAAGTGGATCGGTAATTCCGGTACCTTCAAGCTTAAATGCCTTACCATCGGTACCAAATGGAGACATATAAATTTCATCTCCTTTTCCAAAATTAAGCTGGCCTTCGTGATCATAAATAAACACATATTTCTTATTTGTAGTGGCTTCAGCTGATGGTGTATCCATTTCCATAGACTTTAAATCTAATGTGAGTTCCCCACCGGACTGTTCTAATGCTACAGAAAGATCCGATTCTGATACTGTGACCTGTACCGTGTTTATACCGGAACCACTTTTTTCTGGAGTTGTATAATTTATAGAAAAATTATGAGTTCCCTTGACATTTTCACCCTCCAACGATTGAAACGTTAATTCTATACCTTCATTATTTTTCCATTTCTCACTCGGCACGGCGACCGTCTGATCCTCACCTTGATCCGCTCGTTTACGTGTAATACTAAGCGCAGTTAGAACTTCAGCTCCTCCTGTTATCTTCATTGAATACTTAAAACTAGTTCCCTCTGACATGGCAATAAAATCATCCGGTGTATACCTTTCCGTAAACCAAGGTTTGTAACTCTCAGTCTTGGATAACTGCACACGCATGACTTCAAATGTAGGGGTCTTTGGTTCACCACCTCCCGAATCTTTCTTTTTCTTTTTCTTATTTGAAGTAGTTATGTATATAACAATGCCGATGATGATCATGGCGAAAAATAGTACGATCATATATTTTTCATTCATCGTCGCTTATAATAGTAAAATAATTTATTTAATCTGCATTTGAAGGAAACGAACGACCCTGACCCCATATAATACGAACCGCCCCATTTCCTCCATCCGCCCCATTTCCGGTGTCGTTTCCGGCATGACATGAACCAGCACCACCACCGTAAAGACCTCCAGAACCCCCTACTCCGGTAGTCTCATCAGTTGATAAATTACCCATCCCCCCACCCGAACCACCACCACCCGAACCACCCGAACCACCACAAGCGCTTAAAACCAGAAGGCTCAAGGGTGAAAGAAGCATTGGGCTCTTCGAGCGCGACTTACTTAAGGATGAAAACTTCGAAAGTTGTGTCCCAGCTAAATGGGTGGGGCTGGCCATAAATTTTT
>ERZ767114.655-NODE-655-length-18103-cov-8.554366_pt1 | contig 18103 bp, 31 predicted proteins | sample MGYA00374952_ERZ767114 | MGnify/ENA primary metagenome ERZ767114 (study PRJEB28939, sample SAMN06267156) | marine metagenome | isolation source: Columbia River Estuary | place: USA:Columbia River Estuary, USA | collected 2012-05-05 ...
CAAACGATTACACCGAAGATATTTTCAAATGTATCAAGAATTTGTTTGACGAAAATCTCAAGAAGTTATTTATTTATATACCACACCCAAAATCTTACATGTCTTCTGGAAATAAAATTAAAGAGATACAAGACATATTAGAACAACTTAAAAATAATCTCAATGGTGACAAAATTACCTTAGATGAAAATACAGGTATATATCACATCACAAATATTTTTGGACTAGATTATAAAGTGTGTGATTTAGTTGATGAAAACTTATCCAAGCGTTCAATTAAGTTTGTTAATAATGAAATAATCAATAAAGACAGAAATGCTCTTGATTGTGTTATTGCATTAAATCGAGCAAAAGAAGGATTTGATTGGGAACACGCTAATGGAATGATTGTTGTTGGTCAAAGAAATTCTCTCACTGATGTAATTCAAATGGTGGGAAGATTACTCAGAGATAAACAAGGTAAAGAAAAAGTCAAAGCACTTCATATGCTTCCTTTTTCACCTAATCAACCAACTGCACCAAACTTAGATAATAGTTTAAATGATTTCTTTAAGGCTATTGCAATCAGTTTGTTAATGGAAGATGTATTTGCCCCAACCTTTTTACAAACAAATGATGATTCCGCACCTACTGGACAATTATCAGGCGCAACTCCATCTGTATCAAGTAATATTTTTGATGACCTTGAACTTGATGAAAACCAAAGACTTGATTTGTTCGACAAGGCACAAAAAGCTTTAGTCAATATTGCTGGTGGTTTAGTAGAATCTCAAGGCACATATTCCCCAGAAGAACTAAAAGAGCAAATGCCATCTATTATGAAAAAATGGGTGGAAGAAAATAAAATAGAAGCAGATGAACAGCAAATCGAGGAGCTGGCAAAAAAGATATACAATCAATTTGCTAAACGCTCACTTCAAATGCAAGGTATTAATGTTTCTAATATCAATTGGCAGATGATTGAATCCGCAGACCCAATTGAATTTACTTTGCGCTATGTTGGAAAAGACACAACACTTGAATCACTTAAAGAACTAAGAAGACTTATAAGTTCTGGTGAAAGTGAATCTAATGAAGTTTGCCATAAAGTATGTCAATGGATTTCTGAGAATAAAAGAATGCCAAATAGTAGAAGTTTTGAACTTGTTGAAAAAAAATATGGTATTTGGATTGGTGCACAAAAACAAGCAAAAATTGGTAAAGGCGAAAATGTTTTTTATCAATCTAATCAATTTATTGTTAATTCTTATGGTTTGAGTGATTTATTCATTCTCTTAAGCGACGAAGAAAAATCAAATGAAATGTGTAATCAAGTATGCCAATGGATAAAAGATTATAATAGGAATCCATCAAAAGATTCTGATAATGCTATTGAAAAGAAATATGGGAGTTGGGTAAGCACACGAAGAAAAGCAAAAAAAGAGCTTTCTAAATCTGGAAATTTTTATGAATCAAATCAGGTAATTGTAGAATCATATGGGTTGTCTGATTTATTTGAAACAAGAAATCAAGAAAAAGAATCTAATGATCTTTGTGTCATGGTTTGCCAATGGATTATTGACAACAAAAAAACACCTTCTTCTGTTTCCAAAGATTTAGTTCAAAAAAAATATGGAGAATGGCTAATACGCACAAAGATAGCAAAAGACTCCTCTACAAAGTGTTTCTATGAATCAAATCAAGTAATTGCTGAATCATACGGAATGCCCAATTTGTTTGATAAAATAGATTATGAAAAAGAATCAAATCAAACGTGTCATCTTATCTGCCAATGGGTCATAGATAATAATAAAACACCTTCTTCTACTACTACCAAAGATTCAATTGAGAAAAAATATGGGACTTGGATCATAAATCAAAAACAAATGAAAAATAAAAATTCTGGCTTTATTACTTCTAATCAGGCAATTGCCGAAACCTATGGTTTGTTTGATTTGTTTGAAAAGAATGACATAGAAAGTAAATCTAACGAAAATTGTCATTTGGTCTGTCAATGGATTAAATCAAATAATAAAACACCATCTAAAAGGGCTGAAGATTTAGTTGAGAAAAAATATGGGATATGGTTAACTGGTGCTAAATATGCAAAATCAAAAAATAAATATTTCTATCAATCAAATCAAGAAATCGCAAACTCTTATGATTTACCTAATCTTTTCGAGAAAACAAGATGAGCATACAATCTCAGGTGTGGTCGGGCAATAAGAAAATAATTGCCCGTGAAGAAACCATCATCAATCAATACAGAAAAATCTACAATAGACAATCTATCCCACAAGATAAACAATATTGGACTATGTGTGGAAATCTCTCTGATAATAACAACAACATAAACCATGACTCTGAATATGCACAAATAATCAGAGAAGGATTAATACAGCCACATCAATTCAAAGGGGTGGAAATTGATGAAACTATCTACAAGAGAAATAAACAAGTTCTACCCAATATAGAAATCTACCAAGACGATTTCTTCAAAACACTTAACAGGCAAGCAAACCAAAACCAATTCAAGCCAGCAATAGTAAATGCTGATTTAATCAATATGCCAGAAATCGGAGCAATATACATATCCAAAATAATAGCTCTTCTTTCTATGATGCCCGGAGAAGTAATGCTTGTGGCTAATCTTGTTCTTGATTCCCCATACATAAGCCCCACAAGAAAGAAACAAGATATAGACAGATTCTTAGTCAACCTCAAAAACCAACACAAGTTTAATGCATTCAAGCACCATTGGAACTTTAATAATGAATGCTACAAATACGCAGGAAACAGAGAACACAGCAGAACCTCAATGGGAAGCTATATCTTCTGGAAATAATTATCTATGCCTAACAACAAAAAACCCCTCCTAAATCGAGGGGTTTTTCTATACAATTTTTAATTTATCCAGGCTGCATCGCACTATTCTGCAATACCGCCTTCTGCCTGTTAATATATGTACCAACCAATGCTTTCGCACTCTGTAAATATTTAGGTCTTTCATTCTGATTTATTCTTTGTGAAATCTGCTGCTGAATACTAGACATAATTAAAGGGAAATATTGATCAACATTCATATAATTCTTTTCATTATATAAACCACTAACCTTGACAACATTCTCCACTAATAAATTGATGTTCCCTTGGGTAGCATTCTTGTAATCATTTATTGCTTGCTGCTGACCCTTGTTCATTTGAGATTTCGGATCTTTTAAGCCACCCATGCCATACATCTGATTTCGCACTTCTAATCTAATACGATAAGCTTGCGCCCTAAATGCTAACTTCTCTGGCTCTGTTAAACTATTACTCTGCATAAGAGATTTGTAAAATCCTGATGTGGTTGGGGTATTTGCATTGTTTGTAGTCTTTAACTCTTGCGTTAAGCTATCCTTGTAATATTGAATCATCCTTTGAAAATGACTACGATCATTATTAGCATTTCCAGCAACCATACCAGCACCACCAGCATTTCCAGCAGCCATACCAGCACCAACGGCAGGAGGGATTTGAGACACCTTGATAAATACATTGTGCAACTCTCTCGCCTCAACATATTTACCAATGTCCTCTAAACCACTAATCACACTATTCAAATCTTTAGCAATCTTTAACATTTTAAAAAGCCTCTAAGATAATATTGTAAAATTTCTTCACATTACCTTCTAATAATTCAACACCCTAATTTCGAGAGATTTTAACCACATATAATACCAATAGACTTAACTAACATCGAATGATCAAAATCCCCTGTATTTCGAGCTAAATCTTACCCTTCCTTATAGCAGAAGATGATTTTAAAATAGGTGGCATTTCTGGATAATCTTTTTTAACACTCTTCTGACCTAACAATTTTTCCCCACCCTTATCCAATGCCTCAATATTGTCATAAGATAAAAAACCCTCTTCTTCAGTTCCATATTCCATTTTTTTAATTATCTGTAAATTTTGCTTTTGAGTAGGTCTTCCAAAAGCTCTGTATAGTTTTAAATATTTTTCATTGTTATCTAAAATATATTCAAAAGCTTCATCATCCAAAGTCTTCATAGGAACCCAAGACTTAAAATAATTCACAGCATCAATATTATCAATTAAAAAATTCGAGCCAGTGATTTTAGGATTCATACTCATAACAATATTTCTTATTTCTCTAGGAGGATTATTTACAATTGATTTTCCACGCTCCCATAAAAATATCTCATAAACATCACCCTTACATTCAGATACTATATAATTCTTTAATTTACTAACAGAAGCAGGAGGAACAGCAAATGCAATATTGTCCTTAGAAACAATATTATTTTTAGGTCCCTTCTTTCCACCAAAAAAACTACCTGTAATCTCACTGTCATCAATACCAAAAGACCCAGAAACCTTAATCCATTTACTCATACTAATTCCTCAACTTTGTTTTCTTATATATATATTCTAAAACAAACACACTTTTACCCACAACAATATTTCGAGCATTTTCCCTATAAAGAAAATACAAGATAAAATATTTCGAGTAATTAAAATTCCCCATTAGAGAAAAGACTAAATAATGAAATTACTAAAACCAATCAGCACTTTAATATTACTTGTAACTTTATTGGTCCTTGCTATCAGAAACCAAAACACTACTAAAGAAATAATAAATAATCTACTCTACCAAGAAGAAAGATTACAAATGAATACTAAACACAAATAACACTAAACAATAACAAAACACACATACAGTAAAATATAAAAAATACCTTTGAAAATATATGAAAGAACACATTACAGACATAACACAAACATTATCCCAAATAATAAAGAAATATCCAAATATGCCCCTTTTAAGAGAAAACAATCAATCTCATAGGCTAAATTGATATGAAAAAATACCGAGGAGTAAAAGTGTGAAAAATATCTTTGATGACATATATCTAATTACAATATTCTTAAGTTTTTTACTATGTGTACTAATACCAATGTTCTGTTCTGTATTAATTATTTCTCTAATTACAATATATATAAATGAAAAGATATTTGATAAGACAATAGAATAATTTACAACAACTCAATACCTATCAATAAATATCAAGTCCCATATTTAAAACACATTACCTAACACCCATATCCTAAAATAATAATCTAGTGGAGACCTGGTGGAGAATAAGACCCATTTTTCGAGCAATACAAAAATAAAAAAACATATATAGCAAAAAGCCATATATGTAAAATAATAAATAATATACAAGAGAGAAAAAAAGAAATTAAAAAGATATTTTCACAATCTCACTATAGATGATGCAGGAAAAATTAAAAAGAATAGAATCTAATTTTCAGAGGTTAGAAGAGGGAGAATCTTATTGCTTTAGAGGCGAATTTGATTATTGTAGAATTTGGGTTTTATCGGCCACTTTAAAAATCTCTCAACAAATTCACAATCTAAATATAAAATTCAATCGTAATATATATTATTCTACACCCGTTCAAATTATTCCTTCTTTTCGAGTAATAAAATTCGAGCCTATTTTTGATTTATTTTTCGAGCTTGTTTTTCGAGTAGTAACCTTTGATATTAGGTTCAAAATATGATAAGGTATAGTTTAAGGTTTTTCGAGGCTAATATTTCCCTATGTTAATTAATCTTCATTCTACGATAAAGAGTAGCAGAGTAAATGGTCCTGGGAGTAGATTTGTTATATGGACTCAAGGTTGTAGGAAGATGTGTAAGAATTGTTATAACCCTGAAACTTGGAGTCACTATAGGAATAATTTAATTGACATAGATCTTTTAGTAGAGGAGATTAAAAATTCGAGCATTTCTGGTGTAACGATTAGTGGTGGTGATCCTTTCGAGCAACCAGAAGAATTGTTTTATTTACTTACGAAAATAAAACAATTAAGTTTAAGTGATGGTGTTATTGTTTTCTCTGGTTACACTATAGATGAAATTCGAGTTAGAGAAGAGCTGAGAAAATGTTTGGATTATATAGATGTTTTAATTGATGGTTTATATATAGATGAAAAAAGAATTTCGAGTGGTTTAGCTGGTTCGAGTAATCAGGAGTTTCATTTTTTAACAGATAAGATTTCGAGGGATAGCATTAACATCGATCAAGAGGTGGAGATTCATTCTTTGGGCGAGTTAATACAAATAACTGGATTCCCTTTAATAGACAAGATAAATATGAAGTTAAAGGGAATATCTTTTATGTGATGAGTGAATTAGATAGGGAAATATATAACAATCGAAAGAGTGTTGCTGTTATTCCTGAGTGGTGGGAATTATGTAGAGTATGCAAGATTCCTTTTAAGACAGACACATTCGCCCAAACATGTTCTCGTTGTAGTGTGTTGTTAGATTTTCGAGTAAAGTTATTTCATTCTATTTTAGTTAGAGTGTTATTGTTTGTTATTATATATATAGTATTTTCAATATATTTAATTTTGTATATATTAAAATATACTCAAGCTTTTTATTTTCTTTTATTGCCACCATTCTTTTTGGGTTTAGTAATGGGGAAAGTTTTGTATTGGGTTTTATTAAAATTGGATATAAGGTAATTTAAAAATGGGTAGAAGAAAAGTTACTGAAGAAATTGTGGTTGAATCTATTGTTGAGGAAAAAATCGAGGAAGTGAAAATCGAGGAAACGCCAATCGAGGAAAATATAATTGACCCTGTTGTTGAAGAATTAGTAGAGAAGGGGCAATTGTATGCTGTTTTCGATAATGGTCTTTTAGTGGCTGCGGTTTTCGAGTCCAATCCTGTTTTAGATTCTTTGTTGGAATATAATAAGAAACAATTAGAGGAGAGGTTAAAATTTCTCCACGATATTGTAACAGATGAAAATGAAATTTGCAAGATGAATATTAATGGTTCTACAAAATATTCTTCATGGCGTCAATATAGAATTCAAAATGGATTAACACCTATCGAGCCACCAATTAAAACAAAGATTCAATATTATCAAAAGCAATATCATTCATTAACAGAAGAAGAGATTGCAATTCGAGTATATGGTAATTTGAGGTATGGCTTTAACCCAATTGATATGTTATAATAGTGACATGTTTCGAGTGCATTTAAATAAGAGTCATTGTAGAATTTTAATTAAAACACTTGACATTCACAGATTTATCATTAGAGGAGAGATAAATAAAATCTCTCCTCTAATGATGGAAAATAAGAATCCACAAATTTCGAGTGGATTTGATATAGAAGAAAGTTTTGATATTCGAGTAAAAGAATTATCAAACATTTTAAAAGATTTCGAGGAAGAACATATTTCGAAGTATTTAAATGTTCTTCAATTAATGCCGAGATCTATTCACATCACAAATACAAAGAAAAAATTATATAATCTTTTACCTTTTCTTTCTGGAGATTTGTCAGATTATTTACCAATTAATTTTTCGAGTGATGAAGTATTAGTATTAGTTTTATCTCTTAAGTTATATTATTCTCTTTTATGTGGCAGAGTAGAAATATTAGGTGAGCTTTTCGAGGGATTGAATGTTAATTTTTCTACAATTTTATTAGTAGAAAAATTAAAAAGCAATAGAGATCTTTTCACCAATTTAATAGACAAAGAAATCCCGTTTGATATTTCCAGTAATTATATATATTACAAAGCTAAATGGGCCTGGGATATATATAATGTGTTAGAGGGAAATGAAATTAAAAAGTTAGGTTCCATTCCTTTAATAAAAATCGAGGCAAAGTAAATGTTAGTAGATGTTTCAGCAATTAACAAGCTCATGGATTATTGGGGCGAAGATAGAATTTGTTTTTTTAATGAAGAGGAAACAACCTTGCTAAACTTACGTAACCATTTCGAGGACAGTAATTTAAATCTTCCACTAGACAAATGTAAGTTTTCATTTTTCGAGGTAGAGTATGGTGATGATGTCCTTGTTATTCCATCAAAGAATAACAAGGACAAGGATGATCTTTTAATTTACAATAGAGAGAATATTGATTTAGATGTATGAGATAGCTGTAAAGAATAATAAGTTTCTTCATATACCCCCTAGAGAATTAAAGAAAAAAGATATTGATTGGAAGATGCGGCCAATTTGTGATAGAATAAATGCATCAGATTATTGCTGGACTGTATTTTCTTGTCAAGGTCATTTTAGTGGCAATCAAAAGGGCGGTCTTCCTTATTTAGTTTTATTATGCGCAAATGAAAAAAGACCACATATACTAAATCAATTGTATAGTGCTTTCGAGGTAGATGAAGAGTATGATAAAAACTTTCCTCTATTGGGCCCGAGAAGCAATATGATGTTAATTTCTTTGGGAACGAAAGATCAGAACTTCACTTATATATCTATTCATTTTAATGCACAAACAAAGAAAGAACAAGATTATTGTGTTAACATAATGGACACTTTTTCGAGGACAATATGAACGAAGACTTGCATGCTGATTTTGTTTCTCACTTTACAGAGTTCTTAGTTAAATATGGCCAATTGTTAGAGTGCTGCGAAAAATGTTATATGGAAGTGTCTGGTGAATATTTAATTAATCCATCACCAGAAATGAAAGAGCAAAAAGATAACATTAATATTTTAGCTGATCATTTAAAGAACTTCATTCCATTATTTCTCGAGGTGCAAAAAGCTGAAGAGAAAATGGAGACAAAATAAAAAACCCCCTTTCGGGGGTTTTTTATTATCTAATTACAATAGACTTTTCATGGCCTACAACAATTTCTGGATCAATATAAATCCCTACACCCTTTTCGGCCCATTTCCAACATAAAGAAACGTCCTCTGAAGAAAAGTCCCTAGACATTTCGATCTCATGCATAATAGGCTCAAACCAAGGATATGTCACCTTTTCGAATGCACCCTTACGTACCATCATAAAGCCCATACCAGCATAGAATACTTTAGCTAGTTTATCTTTTGACTTTGCTGCTTCTTCTTTTAATTGTGGTATTGTAAGAAAAGGGAACATACCAGTTTTAAGGAAGAAGTTGACGTCCCAATCTTTTACAATTGTAGAGTGATGTCCATCGGCTGTTAAATAAATACCACAGAGCACATCTACATGCTTCTTCTTTTGCATTGATTCGAATAAAGATACAACTTGCTCTACAGTAAAATTAATATCTGTATCAAGCCACATCATATAATCGTAGTTGAGTTTGCCTTGAAATGGGATCTGATGTTCGCCAGCTCTATTATCAGCTCCAAGTAAATTAGCTCGACAGTGATAAATTACTGGGCTATAATGACGAGTACAAACCATATCAAAAGGCAATTTTCCAGCGGCCATTGTTAATTTGGTCCAGGAATCGAAGAAGCCAGGAGTAAAAGAACCACCAGGAATTGCAAACAAAACTACAGGCTTGCGCATTTGTTTTACATTTTGAATAGGCGCCGAAGGCAACGTATTGAATTTCATATTATTATTATACCTTTTTAGAAGAGATTACAGAGTCGATTAGGCCATATGCTTCAGCTTCTACTGCAGACATATAACAATCTCGATCACAATCTTTCTCTAACTTTTTAATTGTTTGTTTTGTATGTGTGGATAAGATTTCGAGTAGTTGTTTATATAGTTTGTTTGTTTCCGCCACTTGAATGTTAATGTCAGCAGCAGTACCAGAGAAACCACTTGAAACCTGGTGGATCATAATTCTAGAATGAGGTAATGCTGATCTCTCTCCAGTTCCACCAGCCAAAAGAACTGCACCCATAGAAGCAGCCAAACCAACACAAGTGGTATTTACAGGAGCATTAATTGTATGCATAACATCATAAATTGCTAAGCCTGCAGAAACTGATCCACCTGGCGAATTAATATAAAACTCAATAGGAAGATTTTTGTCATCTTGCTCTAAAAATAATAATTGCGCTATAAGAGAATTCGCTACAAAGTCGTTAACTTCTGTACCAAGGAAAATAATTCGATCCTTTAATAACCTGGACCAAATATCATAAGATCTTTCACCGGTAGCAGATTTTTCGATAACAAATGGTGTGTACATATGATATCTTATAAAAGAAAAAATCTCCACAATCAAGAGAAAGTGGAGATTTTATTATTGAAAATTAAAATCTATCTTTTGCCCATTACAGTAGCATCATACATTTCTTCCAATTGATCTATAAGATTTGCTGCACCTGGATCTTCACCTAATTTAGATCTTAATGAATTAAATAGGCCATAGATTTCTTCATTGTCCATATCAGCAGCATCAGTAAGATTCATTTCATTTACATCAAGATCAGAGCCCAAAGAATCATCCACAATGTCTTCATCTGGATTATCTTTTAATTCTCCATAATAATCTTCATTCGCTTGATCATATAAATCCAAATCTTCCTCGTGTCTATCTGCATTTAAAAAAGAATCATCCATTAATTCATCTTTTCTATGTGGAAAATTGGCTACACGAATAAACTTATCATGCAATACTTTGGCTGCTCTAAAATCTCTGTTATTTTCGAGCAATACAATATCTCTGGCTAAGTCTTTTAAATAATTTTTGATTGACATATTTAATTTCCTTTATGTATTTATTTTACATATTAAAGATCTAGTTCTATATTAATTTTATATATCCCTCTTGAAAGATGTATCGCAATGAATTTGACACACCAATAGGAATCGAGTACAATAAACCATCCCTCCCTAAAGGACAAATAAATGGAAAAAGTGTTTACCCTACAAAACGCTGATAGGTTCGCTCAATATGGAAAGTATTGGGACTCTATCACACCACAAACAGATGGCGAGATTTTTCAAAGATGGTTGTTTGCATTTACCAGCATTCACACCACATGGGAAAATAATGTCAACCTATATAACTGCATTAAAAACTATCACGAATGGATTAATAATTCTGAAGTTTTGATGCAGAGATTGATTGAAGGTCGTGCAGGTCTTCATAATCAACGGTTCATCAATATTCTTAGTTTTTCGAAGAAGTTTTGGGCTAATCCAGAATCGTTTAAGAAGAACGATAATGAGACTTGGACTGAATTGAGAAACAGATTAGCAAAAGATTTAAATGGAATTGGTCTGGCTAAAACATCTTTTGCTTTAGAGTTATGCTATCCTAATACAGTGGAAGTTGTTTGCCTTGATGTTCATATGCTCCGTGTACTTAATTTAAATACACAGGGATATCGAGCAAACAATCCAAAAGAAATTCGAGAATACCAAAAAGGCGAAGAAGTGTGGTTAAATAAATCACAAGCACTCCTAGTATCTCCCTATATTACTAGATGCCTTTGGTGGGATTTAAATCAAGGACAAGAGGATTCGAGGTATTGGTCTTATTGTTTAGAGAACCAATTAACCTTTGATTTCTGTGGATAATTTAGTAGGGAATTTTATTCGCAGAGCTAGGGGAAATCAATGGCGATTTTCCCTTTTGCTTGATATAATAAAACAGAAGGAAAGACAATGAAAGTAAATTTTCGAGTTACAGGTTCCCTAAACATTCCCGAGAGTGCTGTTTTTCATAAGGATGTTGCGGGTCAATTATATGCAGTAGAGTTTAATAATAAAATGCATATGCTCCAGGTTTGTCTTGTTGCTGAAAGTCCGGATGGTGAATTCGAGATGCTTCACCAATACGATGATATGCAGGCTAATGATATCTTGGACCTGCGATACAACGAAGCAGAGTTTTTTGAAGATTAGTGCAGCCAAACAATTAGCCAAGGACTCTAAAACCTTGGCTAATTGGTGTCTATTGTTTTTAAATACTCACACTACCAGGTTTCGAGTATGCACAATAATTAAAAGAAATATTTCGAAGAATTACTGGCAATTCACTGTAGCCAATGATATAACATCATGTACATTAAAGATGTACGAGAAAGAAAGGTAATCCCTAAAATGCCTAACTGGGTCATGAACGAACTGATTTGCTCTTTTCAAACACAAGAGCAATTCGAGTCTTTTAAAAGCAAAATCAATCTCGAAGGATTGTTTCACTCCTTCATTCCTATGCCTGAGATATTGGATGGCACTCAATCCCCCAATATTAATGTAGATAAGTTGATTGCTGAATTTAATAAAGATGGCTATACAGCAACAACCCTCCAGGAACTTGCCGAAAGCAATCTTCATATGTTCTCTAATTTAGCCAAGAATGCATTAAAGAACCAAGAAGCATTTAAAGCCACTGGTTACTCTGATTGGTATTCTTGGAACCTTGACAATTGGGGTGTAAAGTGGGATGCTGTAAGACCAACTGCTAAGTATGACCTTCTTACAATTACCTTTAGTTTTGACTCTCCTTGGGGTTGTCCTGAGCAATTTGTTAGAGAGTTATCCAAACTGTATCCTAATGCCACTTTTGAGATGGTTTCTGGCTCCATAGAGAACGATTGCCATTATGAGTTTACCTGTGAAGATGGTAAATTCGAGGAAACCTGCTCTTATGAAACTTTCAAAGAGGCAGTAATTGATGGTAAATGGGGCGGATGGAGTGAATGGTCTGAATTACTTGAGGAGAGTGAAGAACTTCCAGAAAACCAAGAAGAAGCATGACACTTAGGGAATTAATTTTAAAACTTCAAGAGTTAGATAAGAAATACGAACAGTACAGTCAAGACACTGAAGTTGTGTTGGCTGTACATTCTAAAAATGAATATAATCCAGAAGTAAATTTAGATTATATCGATGAAGTATTACATCCCGCTCTTGATACATTCTCTGGTTATATTTGCCGAATTGTCTTATGTGGTGAAATCGAGCAAGAGGACTAAACTATAATCCAGTTGTTAAGTATTTCTTTACAACTGGATTCTTTCTTCTGATATAATATAGTATGGAAAATTTGAAATGGATTCGAGCAATGAGTGACCGTTTGAGAGATGAACTTTCAAAAGAGTATGACGAAGAAACAAAAGATTTAATTATTCGAGCTTTTATGCAAGGATTATATCAACAGCCAGCAATTGTAGAAGAACTAAAATCTTCTTCCTTAATTGAATCAGATTATTTCGAGGATGCAGAGTAATGAAAGAATTAAAATTTACAATCACAGGCACTATCGCTGTTCCTGATAATGCAGAGTATGAGTACGATTTTGAAAATCAAATCTATTCTTTTAAAATTGGTGATGAGACATATTCTTTAATTGCTGGTCTAGGGACAGATGAAAAAGAAATAATCGTAACAGATGAAGATTTTAAAAAACACGACATTGCCCCAGTTCAGTATGAGGATTTCTACTTTGAAGATTAAACTTATCTATATGGCTGATGGTTTATTCGTTTATAAGACTGAAGATGGTTATTCAGTTTTAAATCATCAAGGTTATGTTTTAAAGTCTGCAAAAACAATTCAAACTTGCGATAGATTCGTTCAAAAAGAATTAGAGTCAAGACGTGCAGCTGAAAAGGAATCTAATGTTACCCCTACTTAGTGTTTTTCTTTTAACAAGCGTAGATCCAATTAATAACTTTGTATCTTTAAAAACTTACATCTCAGAGAATGCCAAAGCTCACTGTTATGTTTATTTTATTAATGAAGATATTCCCGATTTTCCACGAGTAAACATAATTGAAAAAAATAAAGTGGACTTTTTCGAGTATCTTGATACAATAGGAATAGAACATACTCAAGTGGGTAGTTATTACTTTTTTCGAAAGAAACAATAAAAGGAATTAAAAATGGAAAGAAAAAAAAGAGAACGTTGTGTATTCACTATCATGAATAATGAATACGATTTTTTTCCTATATGGTTGAATTATTACTCAAAGTTTTTCGATCCACAAGATATATATGTTCTTGATCATAATTCAGAGGGTGAATTTTTCGAAAAAGTACAGAAACTCTCAAAGGAGGGCAAATTTAATCTTCAAAGAGTTTATAATTATGCCTTATTTGATCATGCCTGGTTACAAAGTACAGTTTGTGATTTTCAACGTTTTTTAATTAACTCTTACAACTCTACTCTCTTTATTGAAATTGATGAAATAGTTGCAACTCATCCAAATTCACAATTTAAAAATATTGGAGAGTATATGGATGCTTTCAACAAAACAGGATTAAAAGCAGTTAGAGCAGATGGCTATAATGTTGTTTCAAATCCTGATAAAGATGTGTCTATAGACCCAAATATTCCAATCTTACAACAGAGAACAAGATATAAATGGGATTTGGCATATTGTAAGCCTTATATTGCTTCAATTCCTTTAGATTATATCAATGGATTTCATACAACCATTTCAGAACAAATAGCTACTGGTGAACGTTTTGGAATTAAAGAATATTTAATTGATAAAGAACTTATTACTCTACATTTACATTTTATTGATATTAATTGGACTCATCAAAAGAATCACAGAAGATCAAAAGATAAATGGTGCACTCATGATTGGGAAGCCGGAGAAGGTTTTCACAATAAGCCAAAAACACTTCAATCAGAGAAAGATTATTTTTTGAGTTTTTATTATGATTCACACAAGATACCAGAAAGTTTACGTGATATAGTTTAGCTGTAAGTGTCTGACTCCATAAGAAAGAAATCGAAATGACAAAAAAAGAAATTGAGATATTAGATGATCAAATCCAATATCTTTGCAAAAACTATCAAGACCGAATCAAAATAATGAGACAGACATTAGGAATCAATACAGATTTCACTTTCATGAGAGAAGTGGAAACAATTGAAAATCTCTACAAGTCATTACTAGAATTACGCAAGACAGAGAAAGGTACATACTTCTCTAATGGTACTTCTGGTTGGACTTTAATTTACCTTCGAAATAAGAAGAATTTCAAGGATGGCGAGAAGTTTGTATTAAAAACTTATTTCTCCTTTATTGAAGTTGATAACTACGAATGATATGATGTTCCTATGAACGAACAGATATCACCACTGCAAATCCAGTATCTCTTTGAAAACTACAAGGAACATCAGATACTGGTTGAACAACTTCAGTACCTTGAAAAGTACCATTCAAGATTAATCAAAGCAATGCGTGAAATGACAGGCTTCAACCCCCATTACACGTTTTCTGATGAGGCCGAAACCATCGAGTACCTTTACGCTGAACTCCTACAAGAAAGGAAGACGTTTAAAGGGCGGGAGATGTCAATTGGAACCTCTGGCTGGACTGTTCAATACAAGCGGGATAATGTGAAGTACAAGGAAGGCGAGAAGTTTTACATTCGCATCCACTTCTCCTTTACTCAAACAGATAACTACGAATAGGATGGTATAATCCAATCATGAATGAATTGGACAAACCCTACTACTCTACACAACTCATAACTTACCTAGGCAATAAACGTTCTTTATTGCCTTTTCTTCATTCAGGATTTCGAGCTGTTCAAGACAAATTAGGTAAAGAAAAACTAATTTGTCTTGATGGCTTCGCTGGATCTGGAGTTGTGTCTAGATTACTTAAAACAATTTCGAGTGAATTACATACCAACGATCTCGAGGACTATTCATTCACTTGTAATTCCGCCTTTCTTAAAAATAAATCAGATGTATCAAAAAAGAAATTAATTAAATACATTGACTTCTTAAATGAAAACAAAAGATATTCAGATGAGATTAGATTTATTCGAGAAAACTATGCTCCTAAAGATGATAATAATGTGCAGCAAGGAGAGAGAGTTTTCTACACAAATGACAATGCAAGAACAATTGATAATGTCAGAGAATTACTAGACGACTTTCCTGAACCTTATCGAACTCTTTGTCTGGCCGCATTGTTAGTGAAAGCATCTATACATAATAATACTTCAGGTGTATTTAAAGGCTTCCACAAGAAAGATGGTATAGGGCATTTTGGAGGTAAAGGCGAAAATGCACTAACCAGAATTAAAGGCGAGATAATATTAGACTTACCCCTACTATCAGATTTCGAGTGCCCTGTAAATGTTCATCAAAAAGATATCAATGAACTAATTAAAAATTCGAGCTTGCCAGAATTTGATTTAGTTTATTATGATCCACCTTACAATCAACATCCTTATGGGTCCAATTACTTTATGCTGAATATTATCAATGGAGGAAAACCAATTGATATACAAGATGGAGTAAGTGGGATTTCGAAAGATTGGAATAAATCTGATTACAATAGAGCACGAGTAGCAGAACAATCTATGGATGAATTAATTAAAAATACAAAGGCCAAGTATATTTTAATTTCATATAATAACGAAGGCATTATTGGGGTGGATAATTTTCGAGCTATTCTTTCGAGGTATGGTAATGTTTCACTTCACGAACAAGAATACAACGCTTATCGAGGTAGCAGAAACCTTAATGACCGAGATATTAAAGTGAATGAATGGCTTTGGATTGTAGAGAAAAATTAATTAATCACTAGAGAGAGGTTCATGATACAATTAATCATGAACCTCTCTCTTTGTTGCATCTCAAATATCTTAGCGGAACAAGGCATCAAATTCCGCACAATGACATACAAATCTTTTTCGAGCAAACCAAGAGAAGAATCCCTATTTAAATTATCTGGTATTATTCAGAACAATTTTAGAACAACAAGAGATATCATCCACCATTGCAAAAAATCTGGTATTAAAGGATATCGTCTTTCCTCTGATTTAACCCCTGTCTTAAATCACCCCGACGTAAATCTTTCCCTAGAAGAATTACCAGAATACAAATTAATTCAATACCAAATAAATGAATTAAAAAAAGCAATCAAAGAAACAGGCATTAAAGTATCCGCACATCCTTCAGAATATATTACACTTACATCTGAAGACCCTAAAGCAATTCAAAACTCCATTAGAGACTTAGAGACCCATGCTGATATATTTGATAGATTAGACTTGCCACAATCATACGAAGCACCATTGAATATACACGTAAGAAAAGACGGTGACCCAATTGACATTTCCAACAGATTTATCCTCAATTACAACAAACTCTCTAGTGCAGTTCGGAAACGACTTGTCCTTGAAAATAATGATAATGCAAATGGTGTATGGTCTGTTAAGAACCTCCATACGTATTTCTATCAAACGAACGGTATCCCAGTAACATTCGATACCTTACACCATAAGATTCTCCCTGATAATTTAACCGAAGAAGAGGCTTTTAACCTAGCATATGAAACATGGAATACAACCCCCATATTTCACTATTCTGAGGGCAAAAACAATACAAGGGCACACGAACACATGGCTCAATTTCTTCCCCCTACATACAAAGAAGTTTATTGGGATGTAGAACTCAAAAATAAAGACTATGCTATATTGGAGATGTTGGAAAAATGTAAAATATTATTATGCTAAATAAATACCTAAATGAAGATTGGTCATGGGCTATTTTAATTTTTCTTTTTGAGAAATCTTGTATGGAAGCTGATGGATTTCTTGAAACAACAGCATACACTTTTCACGATTCAGGTAGAGACCCAATTACAGGAAAAGAAAGATCAATTCCAATATATAATCAAATAGATGAAATTGATTTAAACACTCCAGAATCAGTTAAAGAATTGCAGAATATATGCTTTGAAGAATCTGCAGATGGTTTCTTAATTATAGGTCAAGGACAAAGCGACCCATCAGACCCATACGATACAGACTTAGAACTTGATTTAAAAGATACTGTATTTTGTAGAATTGAATTAGATAACAAACATTATCTCTCTTATGTCCAAGTAAAAGAATGTGAAGATTATTCCACATTTGACCTTGATGAACTAGTGGCCTTTAAAAAATATACCAATAAAGACCTACCAAAACAATACGCAAAAATACTACCAATTAATAGAGAGTTTTGATATAATTAACCATGAACGAACTTGACTCCCTAATCAAAGCAATCACAAATTCTTCCGCCAAATATGAAGAAAGAAAACAAACTGTATCTATCTACCTAAAAGAACAAGATGATACTTATTACATTATCTGCAATAAGGACAATTTTAAAACCTGTACCTTTTATGCAACAGTCAAAAACAAACCATACACTGAATCAATCTCAAAAGAACAATTCAACAAAATCAAAGAGAGCATAAAGAAATGACAGAATTTACACAAGAAGAATTATTGCTAGTGCTTGAAATCCTATACACTCTCAAACACAATGAATTGCTAAGAGCCATTGTAGCAGAATCCATGGACCTTAATGATGTAGAAATATTTAAACTACTAGATAAGGCAGAAGAGATTT
>ERZ767114.659-NODE-659-length-18063-cov-4.609919_pt1 | contig 18063 bp, 16 predicted proteins | sample MGYA00374952_ERZ767114 | MGnify/ENA primary metagenome ERZ767114 (study PRJEB28939, sample SAMN06267156) | marine metagenome | isolation source: Columbia River Estuary | place: USA:Columbia River Estuary, USA | collected 2012-05-05 ...
TCAGACATAGGATTTCTAATCCAACCAGTATCTATATTGAAACGACTTGTAATCTCTGTATCTGTCATAATCGGTAAAGTGTCTGACATGTGGTCTATATACTCAAAAGTATTAGTTTGGTCGTTAAACCCTACTATTGCCCTTTTTCCTGAATAGACATTTTTATGATGATTTATGTCGTTTTCCATAGCATTATCGTGTATCTCTCTGACTCTTTGTCGTATATACAACCTAGTCTGTTGTGGTATATTAAACACTTTAAACATATTAGGCATAGACATAAAACAATTTTCGTGTCTATGCTTCAATGTGTCTAACATAGGCTCGACAGCATAAGGAGTAATTCGTCTATTTTGAAGTCGTAAGACTCTTTGAAGTAATAGACTATCTTTTCTGTATTGATGAAAGTCTAAAGACTTACCGTCTGAATTATAGCTACTATATCTGCTTTGCATTCTCGCCATTGCATTGGAAGACAAGTCCGAGGAAGAGGCGCTCCAAGCGGGAAGAAACCCCGCCATAGCAAGCGATGCACCAGGCGGTAATGCCAATGTTTGGCCCGATTTTATTATCGAAATTGAACCCCTCGAAAACAATCAAGCCAATATCGTGTGGGAATGGCATGCTTGGGACCATCTAATACAGGATTACGATTCATCGAAAGACAATTACGGCGTTGTCCGAGACCATCCTGAATTGCTTGACATTAATTTTGTTGGTGCCACAGGCAACCAAGCAGGCCGCGCAGATTGGATGCACTGCAATGGCATTGATTACCACGAGGGTTTCGACCAAATTGCTCTGTCATGCAAAAACATGAATGAGATTTACATTATTGACCACAGTACGACAACTGCAGAAGCAGCAAGCCATACCGGTGGAAATTCAGGCAAAGGCGGTGACTTTCTGTATCGATGGGGAAATCCACAAACCTACAACGCTGGGCTTTCCAGCGCTCAAAAACTGTTCGGGCAACACGATGTTCAGTGGATTGAAGACGGCAGACCGGGAGCAGGCGACCTAATTCTGTTCAACAACGGCGGCGGTAGGAATCCAAGTTATTCCTCAGTTGATGTGCTTCAACTACCTGGCAGTAACGGCGAATACCCGTTGTTAAGCAACAACACTTGGGGTCCTCAGCAACTGAACTGGTCGTGGGATATTGGAGAAGATATGTACGCACAAGCCGTCTCAGGTGCAGAACGGTTAGCAAACGGAAACACACTGGTTACCGACGGCACACATGGGACCCTGTATGAGGTCAATCTCTCAGGCTCAATTGTATGGAAGTACGTGAATCCAGTGAGCAACCAAGGTACACTGGCGCAAGGCGAAGTGATACCAGACGGAAATACTGCAGGGTCTTTCGCAAATCCAATTTTCAAAGCCCGACGGTATGCCCCCGACCATCCTGCTTTCGCTGACAAAGACATGACGCCAGGAACCTACATCGAAACAGTCACGGACCTGTGTCCAGACGAAGACGCACTGCCCTGGGACCGCGATGGAGACGGTTGCATAGATGATTCAGACAACGATGGTTTCAACGATCCTTCCGACATCTGCCGAGGACATGACGATGCAGTTGACATCGACAACGATACCGTACCCGACGGTTGTGATTCGCTCATTGATGGAGATGGTGACGGTGTATCCGATTCAGATGATGTTTGTGACGGTTATAATGATTCTATAGACTCAGATGCTGATGGAGTTCCAGATGGCTGTGACGAGTCCCCGAACGGCGAATCGACAAACAACACGGAGACCAACCAATCCGGGGATTCTACAGCGGAAAACAATACAATGACGAACAATACTGGGGCGAACAATACGGAGACCAATCAATCGATTGATAATCCAACGGAAAACAGCATCAACATTAGCCAGCCCACTGACTCTAATCCACTCAATGAAACTGAAAAAACTGTAAACACGGATTCCACATCAGGGAAACTGGATGTTGGTGCAACTACACTTTCGGGTGCCGCTCTAATTTTTATAGGAATCTGGGTGCTTTTGTATCTCGCATCCACCTCTTTGTTCCCGAAATCGAGCGTAAAGGCAGTGACGACACAAAAACCATACCTGGATCTCGAAGGTGTGCAAGACTCGACCGCCATATTTACCGAGATTACTCCGATGATTGACTTGCCATCACTCGGAAAGAACGAAATCCATGAGACAACCGTGGTGACCCCTACAGGTCCGCCAATTCCCGACGAAGGGTTACCCATGGGATGGTCGAAAGAGCAATGGGCACATTATGGCCAGCAGTGGTTGGACCAAAAAAGGCAGTGATTTTTTTCAAAGGCTTCATGTATGGCGAGTGAGTGGGATGGCTGAGGAATAGCCATGACCCACGTAGTTACGAGCACCTGTGTCGATCACAAATATCAAGAATGCGTCGCAGTTTGCCCCGTTGAAGCATTTAGAGAAGCTGAAACTTATCTGGTCATCGATCCGGACGAATGCATCGATTGCGGTGCTTGTATTCCAGAATGTCCAGTCGACGCAATCTTTGCAGACACCGATGTCCCTGACGAAGAAGAGTATTGGATTGACCGAAACGCTGAGGAAGCCGTAGATGCGGAAATCGCAGAGGGCGATTCACCCGTCCTCGCTGACGACTAATCCAGTCGTAATCTACTCTATGACCTAAACTAATGTTCATGAAGGTCGCGTACAAGGCAGAAGTGATTGAAATGGTTCGAACAGACTTTACTCAACTCCGAAACGGCAGTGATTTACTCAAGCGTGGCTTTGCCCGAATGCAACAGGGTGGCGTTATTATGGACGTAGTTGACCCTGACCAAGCAGCCATTGCTGAAGACTCTGGCGCAGTCGCTGTCATGGCACTCGAACGGGTTCCAGCTGATATCCGCCGTGACGGTGGAGTCGCTCGAATGAGCCATCCAGACATGATTCAAGGCATCCTTGACTGCACCTCCATCCCAGTGATGGCTAAGGCACGTATTGGCCACGAAGGTGAAGCACGTATTCTCGAGTCTATGGGTGTCGACATGGTCGATGAATCTGAAGTTCTCACTCCAGCAGACCCGTTCTTCCACATCAACAAAAACGATTACTCCATTCCGTTTGTTTGTGGGGCCACTGGACTGGGAGAAGCCGTTCGCCGCATCTATGAAGGTGCATCCATGATTCGTACCAAAGGAGAAGCCGGAACCGGAAACCTAGTCGCTGCTGTAACTCACGCTCGTCTGATTGATCAAGAGATTCGACAAATCCAATCACTGGACGATGCTGGTTTAGAGAAAGTCTCCAACATTATCGTAGACCGCTACCGTGTTCTCGCTGATACATCGGAACTTCCAGGACATCATCCCATGACTCCATTTGGAGCCATCGATGAGAACATGAACAACGGCATTCTCGAGATACTTAACCAAGTCAAAGACATGGAAAGACTTCCCGTTGTCACGTTTTCAGCAGGAGGAATCGCAACTCCTGCCGATGCATCTCACATGATGCGATTAGGAATGGACGGAATTTTCGTCGGTTCTGGAATCTTCAAGTCATCCGACCCAAAAACAATGGCTGACGCAATTGTTCTGGCAACTGCTCACTACGATGATGCTTCCAAAGTAACTGAAGCAATGGCTATGACTATTGGTGACCCGATGAAGGGTGACGAACTCGAAACGCTGGAAGTCCGAATGGACCAACGTGGCTGGTAATTATTCTAAGGGGTTGGAAATTCCCTCTTCTCCGAGGGCCCACTTTAGCGTCTTTACAACACCGTCCAGTGCCTTGTGATTACGTGCGGCTTCTTTCATGCCGTCTCTGTCCTCATTCCTTCGGCATTCCTCAAACCAAACCTTCCATTCAGCACGCTTTGCCTCAGCTTTGTTGAGCATGTCTTCAATTTCTGCCCAAGTACGGTCGTAACTTCGAACAGGTGTACCACGGGATGACATATTGTTGTTGCGATAAGCCAAGGTATTTGAGTCAAACGCCAACATGATTAATCTAGATTCGGAATTCGACAATCTTTGAAAACGCTACCAGCCTCCAAAGTTACATCATCACCCAAAATGACATTCTCTAATGAACAACCTTGACCGAGTTCCACTCGCTCACCTAAAACGCAATTCGTAAGCCGGCAATCTTTGCCTACTTTAGAGCCAGACATGACAAGAACATCTTTGAGGATACTACCGCTTTCAATTTGGCTCATAGACGATACAACCGTGCCCTCGATTTCACCGTTCATTTTTGCCGAAGCGGCTACGAAACTGTCTCCAGAAAAATCTCCTTTAGGAAGTGGAAAAGGAAGCGAACTACGCTGTTCAATCAGCGTGTGCTGTGCACGGATGAGTTCGGACGGATGTCCGACATCAAACCAAACGCCGTCAATAGTTTTCGCATACATGGGCCAACCTTTTTCCAACACCATAGGGAAAAGCTGTTTGCTAAAATCAAACTTTTCGCCTTCTGGTACCAGAGCCAGAACTTCTGGTTCAATGATGTATAATCCTGCGTTGATGACGTTGCTGAAGGCTTCTTCCGGTGTGGGCTTCTCCTTGAACTTGCAGATGTATCCTTCACGAAGTTGACCGTCAAGTTCACCGTGATGCGTTGCAGAGAGGCCCACGATGCCGAACTCAGTCGGATCTTCGACCTCCCAAAGAGCCATGGTGACTCGAGCTCCACTTTGGCGATGCGAATCGATAAGAGCGCCGATGTCGAAAGAGGCTACTGAGTCGCCCGAGCCGACGACAAATGTATCGGTCAAATGCTCTGAGAGGAGTCGGACACTACCTGCGGTTCCCATCGGCGTAGATTCTTGATTGACCCAAGCATGCAATGGATGCTCACCAACTGTCCAAGATGCGATATGGTGTTCAAGTTGTTCTCCACGGTAACCAGTGGTCACCACAACCGTATCGATGGAAGCATCCTGCATTGCATCTTTGACAAAGTCGATAACCGGACGACCAAGAATCTCAACCATCGGTTTCGGTCGAGTAAGTGTGAGGGGGCGTAGCCGAGAGCCTTGGCCACCTGCCATGATGACCCCGAACATGCAAACACCTCAGCGACGTCGTGAAGCACGCATGTCGATTTTACGCATCGTCTTCTTCTTACCAGACTTCGATTTACGCTTACTCGAGTTACCAGAATCACCTTGACCAATTCCGCCAAAGGTAATTCCACCAGAATTCAAGAGTTTAGAGACAAGTTCGTCAGCGACTTCTTCTGATTCTGCTCCAGTCTTCATCTCTGCTTTGACCGAAGCGTTGTGATCGGTCATCCATGATTTACGCTCGTCACGAGCCATGTTCAACTTGTCACGGACCTTGTTCACATCGACCATGAGTTCAGTAATTTTGTTGTGCATATCGTCGGACTTTTGGCGCAATTCCAAAAACTCTGTATGGAATCGGTCGCCTTCGGCTTTGAGGAAATCCCGATGCGAAAATGCTTCATCCACTTCTTTGGAAATTGCATCCGCTCTTCCGACTGCTTCGAGCATGTCTTGATGAGCCGCATCGGCTTCTGAACGAAGCAACTTGATGGCTGAATCCATGTCGCTAAGGTCGACATTAATCATCTCAAACTGCGTGACCTCTGGTGCCAATTCCTTAATTCGGAGTTTCATCTCCTTGATTTTCTTGATCATTTCTTTTTCCTTCTTTTGACCTACTGAGGAGGTCTCAAATGTCTTTTCGAGCGATTGAACTTCGTGTCGCAACTTGGCATATTCTGCAGTAGCCGATTTCTTTTCGCCCTTTTCACCACGGCGACCTTTCACTTGATTGATAACTTCGCGAAGTTGTTGCTGAAGAGCATTACGCTTTTCCTTAAACATCTTAATTTCTGTGCGAATCGCCTTGATTTCAGTAAGCACCAAGTCAACCTTTTCTCGGTGTTCCTTGTATTGACCTTGAATGGCGTTACGCTTGTCCGCTACAGTACGAGCCTGATCGCTGAAGGAATTGCGGGTATTTCGCATTTTTCGAACACGTGCTTCCATGCCCTGTAGTTCTTCTCGCAATTCAGCATCAGGACTTGGAGTCGCATCATCTGGTCTTCCGCGCATGGTTGCTGCACAGAGTAACCCATTTCAAATCTACCCATCAGCAAAAAGGCAATTACACACCGATGTTACCGAGAATTTCACTGACTTTGATGAACACTGCGGCAGAAATCCCAAGGATTCCTAACAGTCCCGTAGTCACCGAAGAAAAGCCAAGAATACGTTCGAGGAATTTCGTTCGTACACGGACGTTGATTTGCCGCCCAATAATGAGGTCGCCGCTCTGTTCTTCGAGACGGACAGAGACCGTAGCTTCTCCAAACCGTTCCGGAAGCAACGATTGCCAAGAAACGGTTCCGTCGCGCAGTAAACCTGACATCAAGCCGAGAACATCCTCATCCCCCTTTGCTGCGAGTGGCAGGGCCTTTGTGGACCACCAATGTTGCTCACCCGGGTTGAGGCGGTAGGTCATAGCAATGTCGTGTGGGCGGAAATCCGGTGACTGTACACGAAGCACAACGTTTCGAGGTGTTTCTGAAAGATTATGAATCAGGGTGAACAAATTAGCTCGTTCATGGACCACATTTTCCATGTCCACTTCAAAGACAATGTCCGAGTTCGTTGCCGCACGGCCAGCACCAAGGTCCTCCTCGATTCGGCCAATCATGCGGAAGAATGCTGGACATGAATGTTCAATATGGTCGATAATGGAAAGCCATTCTTCCATCGTAAAGACCGGGTGGTTCTTCACAAACTCCATTCCTTTGACGTTCAAAACTTCTGCTAACTCGGACTCCATTGTCTTGTAATCAAGCCCCTTTGAATGACGGTAAAGCGTCATCAATATTTTCTCACGGGCATACTGAGGGTCAGTCCCCCGCTTGAGGCTCGATTCCAGTTCTTTCGAATAGATTTCGTAAACCGAACGCAGTAAGGGGTCCATGTGAGTTTTAACCAAATCATCAAACACCATTTCAAGGGTGGAAGGGTGAATTGGCGGGTTGTATGCTTTCAAGAGACCCGTACGTTCGTCCATGTTGAACGGATAGGAACGGGTAGGGAAATGCTGTGACAAGGACAACATCAGCGTAGAAAAGGAAAGTAAAAGCATGATTCGACCGTTCAGTGAGGAAATGTCAACAAAGAAAATCACGACCAAGAGTAGGCTTGAGAGGATTCCAAAGGAGAGCGCCCATGTGTGCTTTGATTTAGCGCCGGATAACTGGTCAGCAAGGCTTTCATAGCCATGCAACGATTGTACTGAAAGATGTTCACCGTTGAGCCGCTCGACTTCCAGTTGGAAGTTGTTCAAAGATAACTCGACACGGTGGCGGTGAAAAGTTTGAGCGAGAATATAGCCAAGAAGGAGAACAAACGTCAACGCCGTTAGAGCGATGGCAAAACTGATCCCCACAGTCGGTTCGATTTTCAACCACCATTTAGGAGACGATGCAGAAAATGCGAGAGCACCGAAGTAAGTAAAGAAGGAAAACGCCGGTAAGATGAGGACAAGACGCAATCCCGAACCGAGTAATTGACGGTCGATGGCAAACCAAAAACGCTCGGACATGAGTATGCTTTCTTCCGAAGCAACCAGTTTTTGTTCATCGACCGATGAATCAACCTCTTTGTCAACCATGATTGTTCCACCAGCCCTTTGCACTAAAGTGTTACATCAGTTTGAAGCCGAATGTGTACGTACGAGAAGCTTTGAAGCAAGTTCGGTCGAGAAAGCGATGTTAGTTTGGTCTGGGAGCATGTAGCCTTCCTTCAAGCGGGTGATGGTCATGCCAACTTTACACCCTTGAGTTTCCAAGACTTCCACCTCGGATGCATGGAGGAACATTGCTTCCAAAACCCCAGATTGATTCAATGAAAGGTTTGAAAGCGAGCACATTTGTGACTTGGAAGCACGCACTCGTTCAGCAATGTCCAAAGAAGCAAGAGGTATATCTCGGCCACTGGGGTCAAACAGTGGCTCTCCAAGCAGCAACGTTAGTGCGACTTCTAAATCATCATCGATGGCGTGTTCCAATCGGCAGGCCGTTGCGTGGGTATCTCCTTGAAAAGAAACGCTCTCCAAGAAGACTTCAGCTAAGCGATGGCGGCGCTTCATTTTCTGACCGTGAATCATTCCTTTTTCAGTCAAAGTAGCACCTTTGTACGGGACGTAATCGACCAAACCCTTTCCAGCAAGGCGTTGAATCATTTCGGTTGCGGAAGCCGGTGAAACACCCAATGATCCCGCTAAGTCGCCGTTACGAACTGGAAGTTCTGGTTGCTTCTCAAAGAACTCATACATGGTCTCAAGATACTCATCCTCAAACTCTCGGAAATGTCCATTCATGCCCTCACCCATATCTAGTCAGTCTGTTCAGGTGAAAAAACTTCCTCACAAGCCGGGCAACGAACTGAACCAGTGTAATCATCCGGAATTCGAAGTGATTGGGAGCATTTCGGGCAGTGAATCTCAATCTTACCGTCCGACTCTACGGCCGGTTCTTCTTCAACAGGTTCTCGAGAAGAATCAATTCGAGGCGTCACTTCAAAGCGGTTTGAACAGTCAGGACAGCGTACTTGACCGCCGTAGTCAGCCGGAACTCGAAGTTGACGATCGCACTCAGGGCAGCCAATTTGAATTTTCTCGACGTTCGTCGTTTTCGTCTGCTTTGCAGAACGTTTTGATTCCTTGACCTTCTTTGGTTGAGCGAGCGCTGAATCGGTACTTCGGTTTTGATAAATTCGAATGACTGCACCTATTACAACTGCAAGCATAATCCCACCAAGAAGTCCAACCCATGGGAATTCAAACGATGCTTCCTCAACCACGACCACCCCCGACTGGAACGAGTTCATTGCAACGAAACTGTCTTCGGCAACCACCCAGGTCACTTTGAGTGGAGCGGAATCCAAGTTGGGCCACTCAAACGAGAATTGATAGTTCGAATCCGAATTCGCAGCAAGCGCCTCAGTTGGCATCTCCCCAAGGAAAAGGCCACCCTGTGTCGAAACGACCAGATAGCCTTCAGCGCCTGCAACATCCCCGGTGTTTCTCACTTGTACGGTAACCGAGCCGGTCTGACCTGGCATTGGACGGTTCGGCGTCGAAAGAGGATTGAAATCAACCGAATACGATGGACGCTCATCGGGAACACTCAAACTAAAACTTGAGAAACCAAATCCAGTGGTCCAGTTCAGCGGTGTTGCTCGAATGGAAACTCGGTCTGAGTCAACAAAGCCTACGGTGTAAACACCGCCGGTCGAACCTGCCGTAAGTGTGGCTTCGTAATCCATTGGATAAACATCCAAACCAGATTCAGTATAACCAAGTCGGATTCGAACTGGACGGTCTATACCTTCGCTCATCTCGACCGACCACTCAAATGAGATGCCGTGGACTGCATCCCATGCTACCGAAGTAATCTTTGGAGCCAAGGTTTGTTGGGCTGCTACAGGGACCAATACAGTGCCGTTGAGCCCTGTATCAATTGAGCCATCCGAGGATGAAAGTGACCAGTTAACAGCCTGGTCTCCAACCATGGAAAGCGGTAAAGAAACACTGACTTCACCTGCAGAGTCGACACTAAGAGAAAGAAGACCACTTGTGTATTGTACCCCTAAGGTTTCACACATTAACGCCACATGCCCAACTTGCTCTCCGTGATTCCGTACGAGCATCGAGAAGACTGCTGTGTCCCCTTCGTGCCAAGGACCGTTCAGTACAGCAGGTATGCTGGAGCCTGCAGATTCAAATGCTGCTGACTCAATATCAAAAGCGAGTGAAACAGTCGAGGTCGACTGATCCGAAATACGCATACCGTTAACTGAGCATGACAACAAATCAGGACGAGCAGTTGACTGAAGGGGGAGGGTTGTTGACGATTCAAGAGATAACGACAACGACGCTTCATAGAGCGTATCCTGCCCGAAGGTGCATACCAATAGCCCGTTAAAATCGAGAGTACCGGTGTTGGTAACTGAGAGATTCCATTCAATTGCATCGCCAGCTGTGATTTCGCCCATGTCGGAAGAGAAAGCGAGGGTTAAGAGCGGCAAAGGTGGCGGTGATACGTTCATCGTAAGTTCTCGAGATTCATCGCTTGAATCGCCGTCTCCCGATGAATTCAAAGCCAGTAAAAGAGTCACTGAGCCTTCTTGAAGCCGGAGAGAACTGTTGAAAAAGACAATCAAACTTGATTGTGCATCGACGGTAATAGGGGATGCCGTTTGATTCTCGAAAACCGACTGAACATTCAACGATTGTGAGAGTGAGCCAGTCCAAGAAAAGTCTCCGTCGTTAACCACTGCTACCTCGGTCTGAAGATAATCTCCATCGTGTAGAGAAACGTTTCCGGTAAGAACCCCTTCCGAGGTCAAACCAGAAAGAAGGATTTGTCCTGCAGTTGCTAAAGAGATGTCTGCAGGTTTGAGGCGGTGGAGCGTTCGAGATAAGGCCAGTGCCTGGGTTGAATTTGCAGCCCCCACCTCACCCAAAACCTCAACATCGACGGATGTGTATCCGTATGGAAGGGAAGTGAGATCAAATTGTACGGGCAGTGTTGAGTCCGCAGGAACGGTTAGGTTTTGGCCCAATACTGCGAATGGGGTTCCGTCGAGTGAAGAAAGTACCACTCGCACCTCAACTTCAGCGTCGCTTGATAACAATTCTACCAAGTTAAACTGTAAATCGTACGTCGGGTCCTCAGTGGTCGCAAAATCCTCAAGTGAGAAACTGCTTACATCAAGCACTGCACCACCACCTGCGGCACTAACCAAAGGCAGTAGACAGGTCAAAAAAAGAGCAGTCATGCACAAGGCTCGTCCCTTGGATTGACTGACTTCACCCCTGCCCATACAACCCCCTCTACACGGGGGTTCTTCACTTTCTCGCCTAATGAAGAGACTACGCCATGTTTATTGAAGGTTGGAGACTGGCGCACTTTGTATGGGTCCTGACGAGTTGCTGGAAATGACTCCCGCTTTGTTGGCGAAGTCGATTTTGCACCGACGCGAACGGCTTGCTGAAACCATTCCAGAACAATTGGACGCTCGTCAAGACGAACTTCGTGCGGCAGAACCTTTGGCTCGAAGTGCCAAAGAACAACGCGATGCTGTGAACGCTAAAGTGGCGAACCTGAAAAAGGAACGAAACTCGGCCCGAAAAAAGGCTCAAGACCTTTTTCGTGAGGCAGGCAAAGTGCGTGATAGTATCGCCAACGCTGGCGGGGTGAAGGAAGCAAATCCAGAATGGGCGCAATCGAAACTTGAAGATAAACTCAAGAAGATTGAGCACGAATTGGAAACCAATGCCGGCAACCACAAGACCGAGCAGAAATACCTCAAAGAAATGAAAGCATTGCTTCAACAGCACGAAGAATGGGTGTCAAAGAGGAAAGACAACCAAGGTGAACATGCTGAAATGAAGAAAATGTATGAAGAGGCTCGAAACCAACTTTCCCTGTCGGAAAAGGCCCACAATGCTTTGCTCGACCACGCTACTGAAAACGAATATTTTCACAATACCTATCTTGAGCAAGAAGCGCATCGTCGGCGAGCAGACGCCCGTACAAAACGACTGGCTTTAGCACTCGACAGCAGCCAAAAGGGCATTGAACACTGGCAAAATCACATCGACAAAGGATTTGATTCGTTGCTTGAAAACGCACAGCGCGTCCAAAACGGCGAACCGTCAAGTCACGCACGTCGTCGAGCACGTAACAACAAGAAGGAATCGAAACCTACCTCTTCTCGTCGGTCGAAGAAAAAGCAAGCCAAGGGAGGTGAAGAAGAATGAGCGAGGAATGCCCAATAACGGGTTTTGATAACGCTCAGCAACATCGCTGGCCTCTTGTCCACCAGTACCTTTGTGACAAACTCGAATTGCCAAACGGAGACGGATTGGAAGCTTCCGCTATGGAAAAACTCTCCAAAGACATCGAAAAAACCCTTTACGAACAACGTCCAAGCGCTTCGATGCTCAAAAAGCGTAAGGGGTTGTATGAGCATTTGAAAAGAACCGTCGAACGGAGATTCAAAGGCAGTTCATTGCGGCAATTTGGTTCATCTGCATCCGGACTTTCCCTTTCCAGCGGCGATATGGACCTCTGCTTATTGTTTAATGAGCAAAAACCAAAGAAAATCCTCCGATCGATTTCAAACACGTTGAAGAATCAGGATATGGAGGACATACAAGTCATCGCTTCGGCTAAAGTACCAATCATTAAGTTCACAGATGAACGCACTAAAATCCCAGTCGACATTTCCATCAACAACACCCTCGCATTGCATAACACCACGCTGCTCAAGCGGTATGGGGATATGGATGAACGCATCCAGAACAGTATTCTCGCCGTCAAGTATTGGGCTTCACAACGGGATGTTGGTGACGCAGCAAAGGGTACCTTCTCGTCCTATGCCTGGAGCATCATCATGCTGCAAGCACTTCAGACGACGTCACCAGCAGTTGCCCCAAACATTCAATCCGGGAAAGAACGCACGCACCTCAAGGTGGACGGAATAGAATATGACCTCACAATGGCAGACGATCCTGAGCAATTACTCAACGAAAAGAACACCCAATCGGTTGGAGAATTGTTCGCTCACTTCATCAAGCAATTGGTACTTGAGCGGCCTTGGGAGGAGCACGTGCTTTCGATTCGAAGTGGACAACCAATCGGTCGAAAAGAAAAGAAATGGAAGTACGGCAAACCTCACGCATCGACCGCAGTGGTCATGGGCGGAAAAACACGGCTTGGCCTGCATTCGTTCCCGGTTGAAGACCCCTTCAACCATGATCATGACTTGAGTCGAGTTCTTCGCCCGGAAGGTGCGCTTGACATTCAAGAAGAACTGTTCCGGTTCTGGTTGGAACTCAACGAAGGTAAGAGTTGGAATGAATTGTGTCAATTAAAGAATCCAGAACGATTCCCAGTCGTCGAAGAAAAAGACCTGTTTGAAGACTTGCGTCCCCTTTCCAAAGCTGATTTCGAAATAAAAGTCACAGCGAACAGTGAACAACTTACTGACCTTGAAGGGCGCATCGAAATGCTTCAGCAAGAGCGACAAAACAACATCAAAATTTCTCAGGCGCTACGTGGCCTGTTTGAAGAAACCAGCGACTTGCGAAACGAACACCGTAAGATCGTCCGTAGCCTTCGCCCACGCAGTGACAAAATGAACGCTCTACAGGAAAAACGCGACCAACTTAATCAAAAGATTGGGATTCCACTTTACAGAATTCGAGAATTAATTCTCGAAGTGTACACCAACCTCACGGATGATGTCGACTTCTTCCAAGTTCCATCGCTTCAACGAGAAGATGAACAGTTTGCTTGGTTCTTTGAATTGCAAGCTATGCATGCCGTTGCATTGGAAGCAGACACGGCGCACAAGGAGTTTATTTCCTTGGTCCGTGAACAGAAGAAAGCGGTTAAAGATTTGAAAATTACCGAAAACAAGCAATCAGAGGTCCGAGCAGAAATGATTGGCTCCGAACCAATACTTGCAAACATCACGACCGAATTTAGCGAAGCAAGACAATTCGACCAAAACGCTCATTCGCTCAACAAAGTGATTCAAGAACGACGCAGAGAGATGCGACAATTGCGCCGTGAGAAAGGTCGATTGGATGCATGGGCTCGAATTTCGGCGAAAGGAACATCAACACGAAAACCCGGAAATAGAGACGCAAAGCGCAAATCAAAGTCAGGCCAGGCGGATTGGAAGCCTCGTAACAAGGGACCTCGTCCTGAAGAAGTTCAGCATCGAGCGGCTACCGGTGGTGCGCTTTCGCTCTCAGACCTTGATGTCTTGCTCAACAGCGGTGGCATAGCCTCAGTGAACACATCAAAGCCAACACCAAAATCAAACCGAAGAGCAGAACGCAAAAAGAAGCAAAACCGCAACTTGACCGTACGACGCGGTGAGCGCTCTCAATCTACCAAAGGTCGCAAAGAGTGAGGAATACCGATGGACAACATCCAGTGGGTGTACGGTTTTGAACCAAAGACGCTGTCGGATGACTGGAAAGAAAAAGTAAAGTCACTCTTCCTTAAGGAAACTGGAGAACACTACACCCTCGAATCCATTTCGAATTTGCCCATTCCACAATGGAGCGGAAATATGCTGCTGCTCGATAACGACAGGTATCCTCATCCAGATTCCTTACTCGGCCTAATGTGGGCCCTACCGCACCAAGAACATGGCGTTCGAATAGCAGCCTTTGTCATCGACTCAAACCACCAATCATCTGGATGGGGTGGAAAGGCTTGGGATCACCTCGTGGAAGTGGCTCTGTCTGCGGGAAAGACAACCATTCAACTTGAAGTAAAAGCTGAAAATGCACGCGCCCAAAAGTTCTACACCATGAGGAATCTGAAAGTCGTTCAACATCTTTCAAACTACTATGCATCAGGACTTGGCTACCTGATGAAAGGACCAATCTAGGGTTTCTCACCTCGACCTCCGGTCAAGGTCAAAGGTTATGCCCCCCCGATGCTTCGACGAAGTGTGGAACCCCTCTTGCTTCGTGACATAGCAGCCCAATCCGGTGTCACCGGTGCTGCTTTACTCGACGGTGATGGTTTTGTATTGTACAGTCAACCTCCACACGATGACAGCGTTCAGAATCTGGGCAAAGCAATCGCACTTCTTGACCCGAACTTTTCCAGTGGTCGAGTTACACTGAACGGTGAAAACGGAACGGTGATTGTGCAAGAATTATCGGGGAATCGAGTTTTAGTCGTGCGTTGCTTGGCATCCTCAAACCTCGGACAATTACGTCACATACTCGATGAGGCTGTGGTACGGTTCAATACCCTCATACCTTAGAAAGGTGATTTTTAGGTCCACAATGAGCCGCTTGGCTCTGGATTTTCAAGTGAAGAGATTAAATGTAAAGGGTCGGTCGCAAGGCCAGTGAGAAGATGGGAGTCTTCCACGACCAGGTGAGATACGAATGGATGAATTAAAACCTCAACTCGAAGAACGACGAAAGATGGTCGATGAAAAGGCTACAAAATACCGTACTCTACGAGATGAGTGTAACGATAATTCCAAGAAATTCACCGCAACACGAAACGAAATGAACGGCGAAGTACGCGAACTTATTGTTCAAGTGCGTGAACAACGTGAAATTCGAGAACAGATGAACGAAATCGTACGTGAAAAGAAGAGCGTACGACTTGAAGCAAACAAGTTGGTTCGTGAAGCAAAAGACGCTCTCAATGAAGCAAAAGGGCCTGAAGCCGCTCCACAACGCGATGAAGGGCGCCGTGGTCGAAGAGACCGCCCAGATACCATTCACTCCCTGCGACGAGAATTGATCCGTTTGGAAAACGAATTCGAAATGGGTCGGCACACCGGCAAGAACGAAACCAAAGTCATGAAGCGCATGAAGGAAATCAGCGCTAAAATCCAAAAAATGAAGATTTCGGAAGATTCCAACACCGACCTTAAGGAATCCCGCGAAGCACTTCGCATCGCAATGGAAGCACAAGAAACGGCTCACGCTGCTGTCGAACAAGCTGCTGAAGCGGCTCAAGAGGCGCACGATTTGATGCTCCAGTGGAATAAGGAAGTTGACAATCAACGAGAGAAGGCAGAATCGGCTCACCGCAAATTGCGAACCTCCAAGAAAGAAGCTGACAAGAATCACCGCGCTTACATCGTATCATTGCGATGCTTGCACTCCATTCAAGACATGCTACGTGCTATGCGCGGCGCAAGTGCAGGTGCTGGACAACGGCCAAATGCACGTGTTGAAGTCCAAGATTTGATGGGCAAGTTGATGTCTGGAGAGACACTTTCAACCGAAGAATTGATGCAACTTCAGCGCTACGACTGAACTTCATCAATGCGATGAGATGAAAGACCCCCCCTTCTACACTTACATTACCGAGGGAACACCATGCTGTCGAAAGAAGATATCGCATCCATCGTCGAAGATTACGACCGAATGAAGCTCCGAATAGGGATGACCGCTTCGCACTCTGCATTGGACATCTGCGATGGCGCCATTGAGGAAGGATTTCCGACCGTTGCTTACTGCAAAGAAGGGCGTCACAAGACCTATGCCAATTACTTCAAAGCACACCGTTCCCAATCGGGTCGAGTTGTTCGTGGAATGGTCGACAAAGCCATTGTCATGCCATCGTTTAACGACGTCATGAAGGAAGAGATGCAGGAAGAAATGCGTAAGCGGAATGTGGTCTACATTCCGAACCGTTCGTTTACTTCGTACTCATCGATTGCCGATGTTGAAGACACGTTCAAGGTGCCTTTGTTCGGTTCACGAAACATGCTCCGCATGGAAGAGCGAACCGAAGAACAAGACTACTACTGGATTTTGGATAAGGCTGGATTACCGTACCCTGAAGCCATTGCTGATCCTCAAGACATCGATTGTCTGGTCATCGTTAAGTTGCACCACGCTCAGAAGAAACTCGAGCGTGGATTCTTTACTTGCGCATCCTATGCCGAATACCAAGAGAAATCGAAAACCCTTCTCGCAGAAGGCGTCATCGATGAAGAATCACTTGCTGGCGCACGTATTGAACGCTACGTCATCGGCCCAGTGTTCAACCTCAACTTTTTCTATAGTCCGTTGGCTGAAGAGGGTGAAAAACTCGAATTGCTCGGTGTCGATTGGAGATTCGAGTCTTCTCTCGACGGTCATGTTCGTCTTCCTGCTCCTCAGCAGATGACCATGCCCGCTCACCAACAAATCCCTGAAATGACCGTCGTGGGTCACAACACAGCAACGATTCGAGAATCACTGCTTGAGAAAGCGTTTGAACTCGGAGAGAGATTCATCACCGCCAGCAAAGAGCACTACGACCCGGGTATCATTGGACCGTTCTGTTTGCAAACCTGTATTGACAAGGATATGAATTACTACATCTACGACGTTGCCCCTCGTTTGGGTGGCGGAACAAACGTCCACGTCAGCGTTGGACACCCGTATGGAAACGCAACTTGGAGAAAGCCAATGTCCAGTGGACGACGCATCGCTATGGAACTGCGTATGGCTGCAGAGCAAGACCGATTGCTCGAAGTCCTGACGTGATACCGCACTCCGGCCTCATCATCCCCATACAGACATTGATAATCTCTTGAGCAAGGCTTGAGTTGTTACCATGCCAGAAGGTCCAGAGATTCATCGCGCTGCGTCAAAGATTCGCAATGCGCTTGAAGGCAAGACCATCGAAGACATTGAGGTTACACTCCCACGCTACATGGACCGCTCAAACGAGTTCCTCGACAAGACCGTTCTCAAAGTCGAGGCGAGAGGAAAGGCGATGTTGATTCACTTCGACACCTTTGTTCTGTACAGCCACAACCAGTTGTACGGACGATGGACGGTTAACCGCAGAGCGACTGAAGCCAAGAAGTGGAATCGCTCGTTACGGATTGCGCTGTCAACCAAGACGCACACCTGCCGCTTGTGGTCCGCCACCGACATTCTCATGCTCGAACCGTGGGAGGTCTCCGGTCACCAATACATCGCCAAGCTTGGCCCGGATGTGGTCATCGATGAGACGACGACGGAAGAGTTGATTGAACACATGAATCAGAAGCGGTTTCAAAGGAAACGGCTGAAGACGCTGCTGCTTGACCAGGGGTTCTTTGCAGGGATTGGGAATTACCTGCGTAGTGAGGTGTTGTTCACTGCTAAACTCCACCCCGACCGAACGGTTTCTTCGCTCGATGAAGATGAAAAAACAAGGCTTGCCAAACAGGCACTGTTCCTTTCGCGCCAATCCTACAAAGTCCCAGGGATTACCGTTGATTTAGAACTCTACGAGCAACTGAGGGATATTGGCCTGTCACGGGGACAAGCACGGCACTGGGTGTTCACACGAAACGACCGGCCGTGCCATCAGTGCGGAGAATTGATTCTGCATACGAGGCCAGGTGGACGGCGGCTTGATTATTGTCCGGCGTGTCAAGGCTGAGACAGAACGAAACTCATCAAATCAACAATACAAAGACACTCTGCACGGTGTGTCCTGGGCTATTTTACAATTTTTGATGATGTATCTACATTGCACCAGTCACTGGAT
>ERZ767114.660-NODE-660-length-18058-cov-2.989767_pt1 | contig 18058 bp, 16 predicted proteins | sample MGYA00374952_ERZ767114 | MGnify/ENA primary metagenome ERZ767114 (study PRJEB28939, sample SAMN06267156) | marine metagenome | isolation source: Columbia River Estuary | place: USA:Columbia River Estuary, USA | collected 2012-05-05 ...
CTACAAAAGCAACACTTGCTCATCTGTGATGATGTTAATCAGCGGTTAATGGTTCACGCTGGCCTCCCTGATATTTGGTCATTGGATCAAGTCAAAAGCCTTGCGCATGAGATCGAAGAACAGCTCCGCGGCGCATCAGTTGACACTTTTTTAAGCAACATGTACGGCGATACGCCCGCAATCTGGTCGGATACTCTAACTGGGCCAGATCGATTGCGTCTGGCAACCAATTTTTTTACGCGCCTGCGCTTCTACAAATCAACCGGTGAGCTCGAGCTGACCCATAAGACAGAGACCGCACCGGAAGGCTTCACGCCCTGGTTTAACACGCGACACGCCAGCCTTGCCGACTACACTGTGATCTTTGGACATTGGGCAGCCCTGAACGGTGTGCGCCAGGAAAGGCTGATCGGGCTCGACACCGGTGCGGTTTGGGGCCGACACTTAACCGCTTTGCGACTCGAAGACGGCGTCTACTTTACGCAACCTGCGGCATAAGAATGAAGAGCGCTAAATGAAACATGGGGCAACGATGAACACTTTTTTAGTCGGCGGGGCCGTCAGAGACGCGTTACTCGGCAGGCCAATTCTCGAACGCGATTGGGTCGTCGTCGGCGAAACCCCTGATTCAATGCTGGAACGGGGCTTTAGACAAGTGGGCAAGGACTTCCCGGTATTTCTGCACCCCGAAACCCAAGAGGAATATGCGCTGGCTCGCCGGGAGTATAAGCAGGCACCCGGTCACCAAGGGTTTCGTTTTGATACTGACCCTGGCATTACGCTTGAGGAAGATCTCAGCCGGCGCGATCTTACGATCAATGCGATTGCAAAAGCCCCTGATGGCACCTTGATTGATCCCTATGGCGGCCAAAAAGATCTTGCCGACCGTCAATTGCGGCACGTCTCTGACGCCTTCACGGAAGACCCTTTACGGATTCTACGCCTTGCTCAATTCCAGGCCCGACTGAAGGGGCATGGATTCATGGTTCATGATCAGACGACACAGCTGTGTCGTGAGATGGTCGCCCGAGGCGACCTGGACACACTCTCACGAGAACGCGTCTTCAAAGAGCTCGAAAAAGCGCTGAGTGCGCCGCATCCCTCTGAGTTTTTTGCGGTGCTCGCGTCGGTCAACGCCTTAACGCTGATTTTCCAGGGCGTTGAATTAACCAAAACGAAAAATCTCGATGGGCCGGCAACAAATACGCCACCCGCATCGCGTTTTAGCCAACTGGTCCTTGAAAACCCAGCCTTGGACCTACAGGACCTCAACAAACAATTAGCAATCCCCAAGGCCTGGCTGGAACTTGCCACCATGACGCGGACTTGGGCTGAGGCGTTCTGCCAAGTCACAACGCTCGCCGCGGACGCCATTCTTGCGGCCCTAGAGCGCGGCGACGCCCGCCGAAAGCCCATGCGTTTTGCGCAATCGGTCCACATCAGTTGTCAGTCCCTGATCATCGATTCCGCAGAACAGGCTGCGATTCTCGGGACTTGGCAACGCCTCGTTCAGGAAACCGCCAAGGTAACCCTACCAGAGACTGTGAGCGGCCTCGCCGGCCAGGACATCAAAGCGATGATCCGAGCAGAGCAGTTACGCCGAATTGAGGCAACCTGTGACCGGAACTAAAGTTGCGCTGATCACCGGCGCCGCGAAACGGCTCGGGCGCGGCATTGCTGAGCATCTGCACCAATCAGGTTGGCAGCTTGCACTCGGGTTTAGCCAATCAAAAACAGCGGCCGACGCCATCGCCCACAATCTCAATCAGGCGCGCCCGAAGTCAGTCCGGCTCTTTCAGGCGGATCTTGCTCAGCAATCGGATGTTGCACAACTCATTGAGGACATTACGGCAGAATATGACCAGTTGGACCTGATTGTTAACAACGCGGCCGTTTTTCCGAGCACCCCTTTTGGCAACACGTCGCCCGAGCAGTGGGACGAAATTTTTAGCGTCAATCTCAAAGCACCATTCATGATTTGCCAAGGCCTTGCCCCAATCATGGCGCCCTATTCGAGCATTATTAATATATGCGATGTCTTCGGCGAGAAACCCCTTGCGGGCTTTAGCGCCTACTCTGCTAGCAAAGCTGGGCTCATGATGCTGACGAAAGGCTTGGCCGTGGAACTTGCGCCTCGGATCAGGGTTAACGGTATCGCGCCAGGCGCCCTACTTGAACCAGCAGGTTCTGAGGATGCGGGTCTGCTCACTGAGCTCATTACACGCACCCCGCTGCACCGTCTTGGGGGCTCTGATTGCCTCGACTCGATCGTTGCCTTTCTCGTCGACAATCAATACATAACGGGGCAGGTAATACCGATTGATGGCGGCCTTTTAACGACCTAGCGGGCTTCCCGTTCGATCGCGCGATAGCCAATATCGTCCCGATGATATTGGCCCTTAAATTGAATCGCCTTCACGGCCTGATAAACCAATCGCTGGGCCTGCAGAACAGAGTCCCCAGTTGCTGCAACCGTTAAAACCCGGCCCCCACTCGTCGCTAAAATGCCATCGAGCAGCCGGGTTCCCGCATGAAAAACAACCGCATCTTGCACCTCATTCAGCCCACTAATAGGCGCCCCAACATCATAATCCCCAGGGTAGCCGGCACTGGCGAGCACGACCGCAAGCGCGGCTTTGGACGAGAACACAAGCGTCTCCTCAGCCAATCGGTGCTCGACGGCCGCCAAACAAACTTCAGCCAAATCGCTCTCGAGCCGCATCATGATGGGCTGGGTTTCTGGATCGCCAAACCGACAATTAAATTCAATCACGCTAGGCGCCCCGAGGGCGTCGATCATTAAGCCCGCATATAGAAATCCGGTGTAATGAATGCCCTCACTCAAAAGGCCCTGCAAAGTCGGCGCTATAATGTGCTCACAAATGTGCTTGCTCACAGCCTCAGTCACAACCGGTGCCGGAGAATAAGCGCCCATGCCACCGGTGTTGGGACCTTGATCGCCGTTAAAAATGGCTTTGTGGTCTTGCGAGGTTGCGAAGGCGTGGAAATCCGTTCCGTCCGCTAAAACAATAAAACTGGCTTCTTCCCCCACGAGAAACGCTTCAACCACGACGCGAGCACCCGCGCGACCAAAGGCATTCCCCAACAACATGTCATCGATCGCGGCCTCGGCGGCCTCAAGACTTTGGGCCACAACCACCCCTTTCCCTGCCGCGAGTCCGTCCGCTTTAATCACAACGGGCAGCCCTAGTTCTTGCGCAAAGGTCTTCGCGGCGCGGGGATCGGTAAAGCTCGAAAAGCGCGCTGTTGGGATGTTATGCCGCGCCAAAAATTCTTTTGAAAAGGTTTTCGAGCCTTCCAATTGCGCCGCATCCGCCGAAGGCGCAAGACAGGCTAGCCCACAGCGTGCGAATGCTGCCTGAATACCCGCAACCAATGGTCCTTCCGGCCCCACAACGGTCAGTTCGATTTCACGCGCTTTGGCGAATGTGCACAAAGCATCAAAATCCATCGGATCAATATCAACATTTTCAAGCTTTGGGGCCATTGCTGTCCCGCCATTACCGGGTGCAACATAGACGACACTGACGCGTTCAGACTGCGCAAACTTCCAGGCCAAAGCATGCTCTCGCCCGCCTGCACCCACCACTAATATTTTCACGATTTTTGACCCTCTTCATCGCGGTCAACCCTGCGACCAGCGCTGGTTTAGTGCTTAAAATGCCGTACGCCCGTGAACAGCATCGCCATACCTGCATCATCTGCCGCCTGAATCACTTCTTCATCCCGAACAGAACCGCCCGGCTGAATCACCGCGGTAATGCCGGCCACCGCCGCCGCATCAATTCCGTCTCGAAACGGGAAGAAGGCATCCGAGGCCATAACAGAACCCGGCACCACCAAGTTTTCATCGGCGGCTTTAATACCTGCAATTTTAGCACTGTAAACGCGACTCATTTGCCCCGCACCGACCCCAATGGTTTGCTCATGCTTTGCATAAACAATGGCGTTGGATTTCACGTTCTTTGCAACCTTCCAGGCAAACAACAGATCAACCTGCTCTTGCGCCGTAGGTTGTCGCTTAGAGACGCATTGCAGACGCTCAGGTTCATACAATAAGCTATCCCGAGTCTGCACCAAGAGCCCACCGGAGACCCGTTTTAAATCAAACCCAACTTGGTCCGCATTAGCGCCGCCGACGGTTAACACCCGGACATTCTTTTTAGTCGCCAAAATCGCAGCGGCAGCGGGTGTTACGGCGTCCGCGACCAACACTTCAACAAACTGCCGATCAATAATATCTTGCGCCAGTCGCTCATCAACACAGCCATTGATCGCGATAATGCCGCCAAACGCAGAGGTTGGATCGGTCGCGAAGGCCTTATCGTAGGCTTCTAAAAAGTCCTGCCCCGACGCCACGCCACAAGGGTTGGCGTGTTTCACAATAACGCAAGTCGGCGATGAAAAAGACCGTACACATTCCAAGGCGGCATCAGCATCCGCTAAGTTATTAAACGACAGATCTTTTCCCTGAATTTGGACCGCACCTGACAGGCTGCCTACCTGCACAGGATCCTCGCGATAATACGCCGCTTGCTGATGGGGATTTTCCCCATATCGCATATCTTGAACTTTGATCCACTGCTGAGACAAGACTGACGGAAACAAACTCGGATGATGTTGATCTGACTCTGCCTCTCTGGCGGCGAGATAATTCGAAATCACGGCATCATAGTGCGCGATGCGCGCAAAGGCTTTGCGTGCACAATCGAACCGAACCTGCCGCGGCACCACGCCGGCGTTGTCATCTAATGCTTGAATGAGACCTGCATAGTCCGCAGGACTTGTAAGGACCGTCACCCGATCGAAATTCTTAGCACCTGATCGAATCATTGCTGGTCCGCCGATATCGATATTTTCGATCGCGGCTTCCAACGTACAATCTGGCGCCTCGGTCACCGCTTCAAACGGATACAAGTTAACAACGAGCAGATCAATCTCCGTCATTGCTTGCTCTGCCATAACCGTGTTGTCGATCCCCGCGCGACCTAACAGGCCTCCATGCACTTTCGGATGCAGCGTCTTGACCCGACCTTGCATCATTTCCGGCGAACCTGTGTACTCCGAAATTTCAGTCACCTCATACCCTGCCGCCCGGATGAACGCATAGGTCCCACCGGTCGAAATGAGGGCCACACCCCGAGCGGCGAGCGCGGCAAGCAGATCTTCCAGACCCGTCTTATCGGAAACACTAATTAATGCACTCTTTACGACAACCGTGTCCATATCACACCTTTTATTAGACTGTGTTTTATCTATCTTTTATCACTGTTCGAAAAAATACTTGCTTACATGCGCGCCAGCGCGTCGCGAGGGCGAGGCGTCGCCGCCCAAGGTTACAAAAGACCATATTTCCCTAACTTGGTTCGCAAGGTCCCTCGACTCATGCCTAATAGCCTTGCTGCCTTCGATTGGTTGCCCCCAACATGCATCATGACTTGTCGAAGCAACGACGGTTCAACTTGAGCCAAGACTTGTCCATACAAATCATCAATGGGCTGATCCTCAAGCAATCTCAAATAATCTTTGATGGTGTCTTCCACGGCAGACTTGATACTCACCCGGCCTAACGGGCCTTGAAGACTGTCCGCCACGTCCTGGCTCATGCCGCCGCACCGACCGCGCCGAGGTTCCAAAGGCGATCCAGGAAGACAAGTTGTTGTACATCACATTGAATAAGATTGAAGGTTTGACGGAACGGTTCGCTGTCTAGGGTGTTGGCCTGCAGAAACCAACCCACATGTTTTCGCGCGATCCGAAGACCTTGCTCAGGGCCATAATGCAGATGCAAGGCACGGACATGTCGCGCTAAAGCTCGGCACTTGGTTTCGAAGGATCGTTCAACCGGGGGTAACCCGGTTGTCAAAAACCGATCAATATCAGCCGGCAGCCAAGGCCTGCCTTGCACCGCACGCCCCAACATCACCGCATCCACACCCGTGTTCTGCAGCACTGAGGATGCCTGCTGGGCATTGGTAATATCACCATTACCAATCACCGGAATACTGACTTTCGCTTTAACCCGTGCAATCGCCGCGTAGTCGACTTCACCCTGAAATCGACACGCCCGCGTTCTGCCGTGGACCGTCAGCGCTTGAATACCGGCGGATTCCGCAATTTGCGCAATGGTTTCCGCATTTTGTTCTTGCGGCGACCAACCAAGACGAATTTTCAACGTAACGGGAATCGTAACCGCTGCGCAAACCGCCTCTAAAATCGCCGTAACCAAACCTTCATCCCTGAGCAGCGCAGACCCGGCCGCTTTGTTGCACACCTTCTTGGCCGGGCATCCCATATTGATATCCAAAATATCCGCGCCAGCGATTTCATTTGCTTTCGCAGCCGCGGCCATCACCTCGGGGTCAGATCCTGCAATTTGGACCCATCGTGGCCCCGCCTCATCCAGACTGACTTGACGGGTTTGAGATTTTCGGCTTTTCCAAAGCCCCTGATCGCTGGTCAACATCTCACCAACCAGCCAAAATGCCCCAAACTCACGACACAGGTCCCGAAACGGACGATCCGTCACACCAGCCATAGGCGCGACAATCACCCGACTGGCGTGTTGAATGCCTCCGATTTTAAGCATGCTGGGCTTCTCCGGCAAAAGGCCGACATAATAACAATAGATTAAAGTGGGTTCACCAACTCAAGGCGATAAGACGTTGCGTTGGTGTAGGATTTTTGGTCAAGCACCTCAAAAACCAGCGTTTGCGGCGCATCCGGCTCAAGGAGAATCAAGGCCGCTTCCTGCAGTTGGTAATCAACACCCGGGGTCAGTAACTTTTGCCCCAGGTCTCGCCCTGAATTGTCTTGCAGAACGAACTTAAGCATTGGAAGGTCTTGTGCGCGACTGGCCTTATTCAGCAGCCTTGCCGATACCTGGGCCCGTCCGCTTGACCAGGCGGTCATACTCACCTCCTCCAGAGCCAGGCGGCTCACATCCTGAAAGGGCGGCACATGACAGCCAAAGATTTGGCAGCCCCCCTTCATGAAGCCATAAAGACCGGAATGACTGAGTGCGCGATCCGTTCCGACCCAGATCAATTGAAAAACCAGCACCCCACCTAACAAAGCGGGTAAAGCCCAGGGTTTTAACCGAACGCCAATCATGGTTAACGCCACGTAAGCCCCTGATTCGAGCTTTTCGGCCTCGCCGCGACCAGACCCAGTTTGCCCAGGCGCTAAACCCTCGCTGTCTATGTCTGCTGCGCCAAACGATGCGTTACCCGAATCTGGGCGCGCTGCCGAGGTTTGGCTTAACGTCACCTCGTCTTGCGCAATCGCATCCAGGTCTAAATCAAGGGCCTGTAGGCCCTCATCAACAAGCTCCGGCAAGCATGCCGAGCGGGCGCCTGCTTCGGCAAAAGCATCTGGCTCAGCTTTCTGGGGTGTTAACGCCTGGATTTCATCAGCAGTCTTGATTGGATCCTCTGCATGAAACAGCGCCTGACACTGCCCACATTGAAGCTGACCACTGGCAACCCCAAGCTCACTCAATGAGACTTTAAAAGCCGTTCCACAATTTGGGCATTGGGCAACTAACATCGCTTAGCCACTAAACAAACCCAGCCATCGCGCTCAAATTGGTCCACGAACCGAACTCGCCCCTCATAGGCCTGTTCAACCATGACTTGTTGGCTACTCATAATCCCGGACAAAACCAGCATCCCATCCTGGGCCAAGCAATCCATTAAACTTTGCGCAAGGGTCACTAAGGGCGCCGCCAAGATGTTGGCTAAAACCACATCATACTTCGCGGGCTCAAACGCCTCTGGCAAGGTGGCCACGATCTGCTGTTCAACCTTATTTAGCGCGGCATTTTCATTCGTTGCCGTAATGGCCTGAGGATCGGTATCCACCGCGCGGCAGGAACCCGCGCCAAGCAACAGCGCCGCAATACCCAAAACACCCGATCCAGCCCCGTAATCCAGGACCGATTGCTGCCGCCAGGTTTGTCGATCGAGCCATTCAAGAATTAAAGCCGTGGTGGCATGGGTGCCCGTACCGAACGCAAGGCCCGGGTCCAGTCGCAAAGCGACCTCGGCCGCACTTGGCACCTCATATTCCGTGGGGACAATCCATAATCGCGGCCCAAACGGCATCGGCTCAAACTGCGTCAACCATTCCCGCTCCCAAACCCGCTCTGCCATGGTCTCGACTTGGCTGACATTGAGGCCTTCTGACTCAAACCTGGCAACAATGGCGGTGATATCTTGGTCTTGCTCATAGAGACCACAAATATCAACCGCGGCCCAAAGCGGGGTTTCTCCGGGCCCTGGCTCATAAATCGGCGCGTCGAGCGGATCCGTCAAGGTCACAGACAAGGCGCCGGATTCCCAGAGATGTTCTTCGATCTGATCCGCGTCAGACTCTGCGGCCGAAATGGTTACTTTATGCCAGTACACAAACACTCCCAGAAGCAGACCGGAAAACCCAGCCATGATTTCAATTCTTTAATCTTTCGGTGGGGGCACTTTAACCCACCCTGGGTACGCATCCCGCTCACCCAACCCTTTATCAGTTGCCTGCCAGCCTTTTAAGATTCGCCCGAGCCGCGCCGAGCCCTCAGAAAGGCGGACGACTGTAACCACCGGCCCAATCCTGACCAACACCGCGTCGCTAGAACGCTCGGCCTCCCTTTAATATCCTGATACTGTCCCGCAGGGAGCCTGCCTGCAAATCGACACGCAAGCGCTGCCATGCCAGCCCGATCAAGCCCCCTGCGCAATCACATAGGACAATGCAAAACCGTAACCTTTGGAACCCAAACCCGTGATCACACCGCGGGCGATGTCCGACAAATAAGAATGGTGCCGAAACGTTTCGCGACTAAATACATTTGATAAATGGACTTCAATAAAAGGTCGGTTCACGGCTAGAAAGGCATCTCGAAGCGCGATGCTCGTGTGCGTCAGCGCCCCGGGATTGATAATCACCCAATCAACGGAATCTTTGGCTGCATGCAAACAATCAATCAGCGCATGCTCTGCATTGGATTGAAAGAAGCTCAGTTCAACCTTATCGGGATCACACTGGGCAAGTAAGCTGTTTTCAATATCCTTCAAGCTCTCCGAACCATACACCTCAGGCTCGCGGGTACCTAACAAATTCAAGTTGGGACCATTCATAACCAAAATCTGCTGCTTCATCTGATGCTCGCTTTAGGCGCTTAACGCAATCTTAAATTGAACTGGGGATAATTAACATGGCCGACCTGGCGAGATCACCTCGCCCCGTTGAGTTCGCGCATGGTCTTTGAGCCGTCGGACTGTTCGCTAAAGCAGACTCAAACTATTTCGCCGTAGGACCCGACCGCAACAGGAATCCATCACATCGATCAAACACGGCGCGTTTCTTGGTTTAATCCAGCTCGACCCATCTTTTTTGCGGCGGGTAGCAATAGCCCGCTTCCGCACAACCCTGATATTCAATGAGAAACGGCTTGGAATCCGTATTGGCTTTTGTCAGGCCAGGTCCGATCGGAACATCAAGCGCTAAATCTTCGCGGTAGATCAACACCTCTCCGAAATACTCGTCGTGATAAGGCTCGGCCTCGGGCAACTGGACCGCAACCAGCTCGCCGTTGGGCCCTGCAACCTTCAAACGGCTGCGATATAAGTAGTGTCCTGGCTCAACGCGCCATAACAACTGCAGACGCTCCCCCTGAACAAACCCAAGAAATTCAAAGGCTGTATCAACCGGTACAATACGCTTAGCTAAGTCATTTTGTGCCGCGCTCGACTGAAAAAAATCAAAGGTGCCCGCAGCCGCAGCAAACGGCGCTTGGCTTAAACACCAGGCCAAAAGCCCAATTTTAATTGGAGAATATCGGTTCATGCCCATCGCTTCCTTTTTCTCAATCCCATCGTAGACTAGAAACATGATTCTAACGCCTTACAAGCTGCAAATCCCAGACAGCCGCCGCGCTCTTTCAGGCTTTCTCAAAACAGCCTGGCTCAGCAGCTTGGTGCTGACCTTGGTGGGGTGCAATAGCCTGATGACACCTGCAAGCCATCCACCTGCGTCCGATTCGAGCATTGGTCAAAGCGTGACCGAGCTCGGTCCGAAAACGGGCGCTTATTACCTGGACCCGCATCAAGGCTTGCTCGATCTCGCCGATCATGCCCTAAAAAGACAACACTTAACCCAGCCCGAAGCCACGAGCGCACTCACCTACTTCAACTTAATCCTGATCTCAGATCCAGACCACCAAGCCGCGAGGGCCGGCCTCAAGACCATCATCGATCAATACTTAGAATGGGCGCTTCGCGCAATCGAGGCCGCCAACTATGCAAAGGCTAACCAGTTTTTGGAGCGCGCGGCACGGGTGAACCCCAAATCCTCAGACATTACAGCAATGGCTGATCGACTGCGCCGAAAACGAGAAGAAGGTCGCCTTACCGAGATTTTACCCGCTTGGCTCCTTGCGGCGCGCAGAGAAACGTTAAAATCAACCGCAGACGACGCGCAAGTGAACACCTACCTCAGGAACTTGGCGCAGAAGATTGAGTCCCTTAACGCCAAAATAATCATTTATAGTTTCAACGATGCAGAAGGCAGATGGCTTTATCAGCAACTGAATGCCAACACGGTCCATCGATTGCGCGGCACCCTGAAAATCGACCGGCCTAGCCGGATCGAAATGCATTTCAAAAGCAACCCCAGTACAATGCTCGACTGAACGCCACCACCAGGTTAAGTCGAACACTATGAAAAACCCGTTCAAAAAGAAGATTGATGAAGGCCTTGAACAGCTGGAAACCGGTGCAGCCAATACCTGGCTGCTTGGTGGCCTAAAACTCGCTCTGGCGGCTATCGCAGTCGTTGCCTTAATGTCCCTTGGGCTCGGATTTTACTGGAGCCAAGAGCCTGAAATGAGCATCCGGGAGGCCGGAAACGCCAATCAAGCTGCGCCGACCGGCACGGCGACCGTTCAGGCACTGCAACAGCTCGGCGGCATTCTGCTGCACAAACCTGGCGGTTATCTGTCAAACGATCTGTTCCCCCCCGGCGTCTTCTTAGACAATGTACCCAATTGGGAGTTTGGCGTCTTAGTGCAAGTCCGGGACCTCGCCCGCGCCCTTCGCAACACACTGAGCCGGAGTCAGTCCCAGTCCCGGGAGGATCCCGATCTGGTCATTGCAGAGAATCAGTTTTATTTCGATAACCATTCTTGGTTCTTGCCCGCAACAGAAGATGAGTATCAAAAAGGGCTCGTGGCATTAGACCGCTACCTGCTGAGGCTGGGAGACCCGGGCGAGCAACAAGCTCAATTTTATGCTCGGGCCGACAACTTAAGCCTTTGGCTGGGTGAGGTCGAGACTCGTCTGGGCAGTCTCTCCCAACGCTTAAGCGCAAGCGTTGGAAAACGCCAGCTCGATACCGCCTTAGCCGGCGACAGTGCCGCTCAGCAATCTACGACCACTGCCAGCGAACAAGAACTCAAAACGCCCTGGCTCGAACTCGACGACATCTTTTATGAAGCGCGCGGCTCAACCTGGGCAATCCTTGTGATTCTTAGGGCGATCGAGCAAGACTTTGGCCTCGTGCTCGAAAAGAAAAATGCTCGGGTGAGTCTTCGACAGATTATTCGAGAACTCGAACCCACCCAAGACCCGTTGTGGAGTCCGATGATTCTCAATGGTAGCGGCCTTGGCGTTCTGGCCAATCACTCCTTAGTCATGGCCTCCCATATCTCCCGAGCGAACGCGGCGATGAACGACTTGAGACAATTGCTCGAACAAGGCTAGCGTCTAATCAACGCGGCCGCCAAGACCCTATTTGGACCTCATATCCTTTTTGAGCTGACCTATCGCAGTTACTCGGACCCCTGGTTTCCAAATTTTTGAATCAGACAGCGGTTCCCTCACGGGCCACAATTTTGTACCATAGGCGCGCCTGGCTTTTGGGGACAGGCAACCCATCACAACCTGTTGAGATCGCTTATGACTTTTGACCATCAATTGCCGCCATTATTTGGCGCTCTAGGGCTCGTTGTTGCCTTCATCATCTACGTCATTATGACCAGACAAGATGAAGGTGGAGAAAAAATTAAAAAGATTGCCGATGCCATTCACAGAGGTGCAATGGTCTTTATGCACACGGAGTATCGGCTTTTGTTTTTGTTCGCGACACCGGTTGGCTTGGCCCTTTGGTACTTCCTGGGCAGTAATACGGCACTGTCCTTCACTGCCGGCGCCACCTCGTCGGCCCTTGCAGGGTACCTCGGCATGTTTTCCGCAACCAAAGCAAACGTTCGAACCACCGCCGCGGCCCAATCCCAAGGCCAAGCTGGCGCCTTGACCGTTGCTTTCTATGGTGGCTCGATCATGGGGTTGTGCGTCGCGTCCCTCGGTTTATTAGGCCTTGGCTCCCTTTACTGGCTGTTTGGGGGCGATCCAGCAACCGCCCACGCCATTCACGGTTTCGGCATGGGCGGCTCAGTTGTTGCGTTATTCAGCCGAGTGGGCGGCGGTATTTTCACCAAGAGCGCAGACGTTGGCGCTGATTTGGTTGGAAAACTTGAAGCGGGCATTCCAGAAGACGACCCCAGAAACCCGGGCGTTATCGCGGATAATGTCGGCGACAACGTTGGCGATGTTGCTGGTATGGGCTCGGACATTTTTGAGTCCTATTGCGGCTCGATGATTGCAACCATAGCAATTGCATCGACCTTGGTTATGAGCAGCCCTGAGGCGCAAATCCTGACCCAAGGACTCTCCATGAGCGATGCCCGAGCGGCCTTGATGTCTTTTCCCTTGGCACTGAGTTCTTTTGGATTGATCTGCTCAATCATCGGTATTTTAATTGTTCGGGCACGATCCAATGCCGCACCTGAAAAGGCACTTCGAATGGGTCACCAAGCCTCTGCGTTGATCTTGATTGTCGGCGCCTACTTCCTGACCGAAGCCCTCGGCATCAGCATCAATGTTTTTTACGCAATGATGGCGGGCACCATTGGCGGCATGATCATTGGTTTGGTCACCGAATACTACACGGCACAAGGACCTGTTGTTCGGATCGCGGAATCCGGTAAAACCGGTACTGCAACCGTCATGATTACAGGATTAGCCGTTGGCATGGAGTCCGTCGTGGTTCCTATCCTGTCCATTGCGGCCATCATTTACGTTTCAACCACAGTCGCCGGCTTGTATGGCGTGGGGATTGCCGCTGTTGGGATGCTCGCAACGGTTGGCATGACCATGGCCCTCGACGCGTATGGCCCAGTTGCGGACAACGCCGGCGGCATTGCAGAGATGGGCGGTTTGGGTGACGACGTCCGTGAAATTACCGACGGACTGGACGAAGTGGGCAATACCACAGCGGCCATTGGAAAAGGCTTTGCGATTGGCGCGGCAGCATTAGCCGCACTTGCCATTATCGCTGCCTTTGTTGAAACCATGAAAGGACATCAACCAGATTTTGCCCTGCTTATTTCCAACCCGGAAGTCTTGGTCGGCATTTTCATTGGCGGCACACTGCCCTTCCTCATTGCCTCCATCACGATGACGGCAGTTGGCGATGCAGCGATGGAAATGATCGAGGAAATTCGTCGCCAGTTCCGAGAAATCAAAGGTCTGATGGAAGGCGAAGCAGAAGCCGATCACGAAAAATGCATTCAAATTGCAACGAGTGCCGCACTGAAGAAAATGATTCTGCCCGGTATCATCGCCGTTGCAGCACCACCGGTTGTCGGCTTCACTTTAGGTGCTGAGACGCTTGGCGGTATGCTGGCTGGGGCATTACTCGGGTGCGTCTTGATGGCGCTCATGATGGCGAATGCTGGCGGGGCTTGGGACAATGCCAAAAAGTACATTGAGAAAGGCAACCTCGGCGGCAAGGGTTCCGACGTTCACGCGGCAGCGGTTGTTGGTGACACAGTTGGCGATCCCTTCAAGGATACCTCTGGGCCTGCCATGAATATCTTGATCAACGTCATGGCCATTGTTAGCTTGGTGATTGCCCCCTTGTTGTAAGGGTGAACCCAGGTTAAAAAAAGCGGGCTTTGGCCCGTTTTTTTTGTCTGAATTTTAGGATCCGTTTTTTAAAGTGTCCGATAAAGGATGTGCACAATGAACCACCGCTACACGTCATTAGACTTTGAGCAACTCACGCCAGAGCAACAACAGCTTCACCATCAAATCGCAACCTCGCGAGGGCTTGAACCCGAGCAAACGCTCGGCGGACCCTTTGACCCTTGGATCGAATCTCCCGTGTTAGGTGGGATCCTATCCAATCTCGGCTATTTCCATCGGTTTCAGAGCCGCCTCAATCGGCGTCAAATCGAACTGGCGATCTTGGTCACAGCCGCGCATTGGCAAGCAGCGTTTGAATGGTGGGCCCATGAACCCATGGCCCGAGACGCGGGCTTAAACGATTCAATCATTAAGGCAATCAAACACCGCCAGCCGCTACACCTGAGTGACCCACTCGATCAAATGGCTTGGGAGATTGCCAGTGCCCTGCAACACAATCAGAGACTGACCGCGGAGCTCTACCAACGTGCAGTGGCGGGCTTTGGTCGTCCCGGGGTAATCGAGCTGATCAGCTTATGTGGCTACTACACAACCGTTGCCATGACCCTTAACGCCTTGGACATTCAATTGCCAACAGGCGAAGCCCAACCCTTCGGCGCCGACGCTAGGGCATCTTAAACTTTGGTAATTTTTTCGGGACCAATTGATTCTTAAGCCGGACGTACTCGGGCAGCCCCTCCTTATAAGGAGGGTAGTCTTCGCCTTGGATCAACGGCTTTAAATAGTTGAGCCCGGCGGCCGTAATACCGTAACCATCTCGTGTGATAAAGGACTTCGGCATCTTGCGCTCAACATTTGCAACCCTCGACAGCGCAACCTTCCCAACGCGCCAGCGGTAACGGATGCCAGCCTGACGCTCAATGGTCACCATCACGCCACTCTCGCCGGCAACCGCGAGATTCACGGCCGCTTCACCCACGGCGTAGGCTTGGGCCACATCAACGGCGGAAGCAATGTGACGCGCCGCGCGCTGCAGATAATCTGAAACCGCCCAATGGCACTTATATCCCAGTTTCGCCTTAATCATTTCCACCAAAGTGGGCGCAACGCCACCCAACTGGGCGTGCCCGAAGGCATCCACTCCGCTGGACGCTGCCAAAAAACGACCATCTTCGAATTGCGCCCCTTCGGATGCGACAATCACGCAGTAGCCCTCCTTGGCAACGGTTTGTGCCACTTTTTGGAGAAAGCGCGCAGGATCAAATGCAACCTCCGGCAGAATAATGATGTGCGGCGGGTCGCCTTTAGATTTTGCCGCAAGCGCGGCGGCGGCGGCGATCCAGCCTGCATGTCGGCCCATCACTTCTAACACAAACACTTTGGTTGAGGAGGCCGCCATTGAGGCCACATCCAACCCCGCTTCTTCCGTTGCAACCGCCACATACTTCGCCACCGACCCAAATCCAGGGCAGGTGTCGGTGAAGGGCAAGTCATTATCAACAGTTTTGGGGATACCGATACATTGCACGGGGTAGCCGACGTCCTGGCTAAACTGCGCCACTTTGTTCGCCGTATCCTGCGAATCCCCGCCGCCATTGTAGAAAAAATAGCCAATATCGTGCGCCCTAAAGACCGCTATGAGACGCTCGTACTCCAATCGATTGGCCTCAACCGATTTCAGCTTATAGCGGCAAGAGCCAAAGGCGCCGCTTGGGGTGTGACGAAGCATCGCAATGTCGCGCTTAGACTCCAAGGCGGTGTCAATCAATTCTTCATTCAGTGCACCCAGAATACCGTTTTGACCCACCAGCACACGCCCCACAGCGCGAGATCGCCGCGCCGCTTCGATGACCCCGCAGGCGGACGCATTGATAACCGAGGTGACCCCACCTGACTGCGCATAAAAGATGTTGGCCTTGGACACATTGCCCTCCTTTCCAAGAATTTCTTTTAATTATACCGAAAAGAGAGTCGGTTAAATTTTAGTTTTTTATCGCTCAGCCCTTGAATTCAATCACCGGCATCTTATCTAACCCTCAGCAGTATTTTTAAACAACCACTAGGAGCAAAACCATGACCTATCAACTTCGAACGCTGAGCACGCGCCAGATGAACCCAAACCTTGCCGAATGGCTCGACTTTGGCGGGCATCAAGCCCGCACCAACCAAACGCTAAAAAGCGATGGCAACCCATCGAGCATCAAGCGCGCGCCAAGTTATGATCTGCGGCAAACCCCAACCCAAATTGAAATCAAATTGGCCATGCCCGGTGTCTCCCCAGAGACATTAGAGGTCAGCATTGAACGGCGACGGCTCACGATTTCAGGCCACTCCGAGCCGGACGTCCCAGTGCCGGCAAGCCAACTGCTTCATCAGGGCCTCGGCGAAGGGCACTTTGAGCAGATGTTCGATCTAACCGAAGATGCCGACCCGGATGCGATCCGGGCCTCGACTCAGTTCGGTTTAGTCACTATTTCGATTCCGAGGAAAGCCGATCAACTACCCCGCCGAATCGCAATTGAACCTTAATGCGGGACGCCGCAACCCAATGCGGTTTAGAGACCGATTTGAGCGTGCGGCGCACCCCTCGGTCCATCAACCGCGTTGTAACGAGCTGTTTTAGGGCGCTTTGTGCCGGTGACACGAACCGGGCGTTGCCGATGAGACTCGAATGAGCCAGCGGCAACGCCCAAACTAATTGAACTTCTTAACAATCGGTATCCGTCGCCCCATACCGAAGGCAACCTTGGACACCTTGGGGCCTGGACAGGTTTGACGACGCTTATACTCCATGCTGGCGATCAATTTTATTAACGACTGATACCGCGTCGATGACCCACGCGCCTCCAGCCAACCACGCAATCGAGTCAAATCCATAGAGACTCGGCGATCATCCGCCGCAACGCGCTCAACCCAGATCTTAAAAGCATCGAACTCATTAACGTAGTCCTCGATGTACGCCTGGACCAACGGGTCCAATATCGCATAAGGCAACAAGCTCGCCTCATCGGTTTGATCCGGTGCAAGTTCTGCGCTGGGCGGCTTCAGAATAATCTCAGCTGGGATCCGACCGCCCGCTCTCGCCAATGCAAATACCTGCCATTTATATAGATCCTTGATGGGCGCAAAACTAAAATTCATATCAAAATGCGTGTAATAACCGCAGGCTGATTCTGTTTTATTGCCCGTAGACAGCGGCATTGCACCAAACGCGTTGGAAAAATGCATCACATATAGATCACGCAGCCTGGCCTGGATATTTTGATCCGCAACGGTGCTATAACGATCCGCCGCAAACACTTGCGTCACCAAGTTCTCTGGGTCGGTTTGCGTCCTAAACTGCTGATTGAGGCTGGCAACCAACTCAAGGTGTGCGATCGGCACCTCGTAATCCCAGCATCCCAATGCGGCATGCAGAGCGATCGCATCCCGACCTGCCCCAGAGGAGCTCCAAACCGACGGCATTCGTATCGCATGAACCTGTTTGGGCCCTACCGCGTCGCAAGCAATTTGCGCAACTAAAGCGCTATCAATACCACCACTACTGGCCAAGACCAACTGCTCAAAACCAGACTTCTGCACATAGTCTCGAACACTTAAAACCAACAAGTCATACAGATCAACCTGAGTCGTCTGTCTCTTGTCCGGCGACTGAGGCAGCGGCAGGGAGGGCTTAGTCGACGCACAGTCTACGACCGCAAACTCATCGACGCTGACTTCTTGAGACTGATAGAGAATCGATTGTCCCTGGACGACAAAGCTCTGCCCGTCGAAAACCAACTCATCTTGCCCACCCCATTGATTGACATAGGCGAGGGTCATATCGCCTAGGTTTTCAGCAATGGCCGCGTGCCTTTGGGCAAGCTTGTCGTGTACGAAAGGCGAACTGTTCAGAGACAATAAGACGTCAACGCCTGCTGCTCGATACTGGGCTAAGGGGTTATTCCGCGACGGATAACCATCTTCCCCCTTGTCATTCCAGAGGTCCTCGCAAATTGCAATGCCGACGGTCTGCCCTTTTAAAGGCAATATTGTTAACGCCGTTCCCGCTTCAAAGT
>ERZ767114.662-NODE-662-length-18044-cov-7.225914_pt1 | contig 18044 bp, 15 predicted proteins | sample MGYA00374952_ERZ767114 | MGnify/ENA primary metagenome ERZ767114 (study PRJEB28939, sample SAMN06267156) | marine metagenome | isolation source: Columbia River Estuary | place: USA:Columbia River Estuary, USA | collected 2012-05-05 ...
GCTGAAAACGCTTACCATACCTATGCTGGTACCTTTGCTGATTCATTAATCCTATGGGTTAATTCAGATGATTTATATTATGGCTCCTGTGTGGTTGAAAATGGTTTACCAATAACCGCACCATACTCTAATCCAACAGCTTGGCATTATGAAATATCTAGTCAACAAACAGCTTATGGTTGTTACGCTACTAGCACAGACAGATATGCTCCAATGGCTTACGCAGAATATGTTGATATATTTTACTTAAACAGTACATTATCTTCACCAGCTAATGGTTCGACACATAACTATCCTAACTTCTTCGGGTTTGATGCTGCTTTTGGTAAACCTTTTGATCAAATAAAAGTTTCAGCAAATTTTGACGCGGGTGGTATTAAAATAAGTGGAGATGCAAATACGTGTAGTGATAAACTAGCTAGACCTTGTTCCTCTACTCCACTACCTGTTTGTTCTAGACCTGTACCAGGTGCTATAGGTTGGTTGTAATAATAACAAAAAATAAGTGATAATAAAATAATATGGCTGCTACTTTAGAATTAAAATATTTTAACTCATATTGGTTGAAGAAAATATCAAGTGTTGTAGATGCAAACCCACAGCCTATAAAACCATACGACTCTGTACCAGGTGGTAATGCTAATGCAACACCAGCTGTTCCACCATACGGTAATGACAATGCAACTGACTGGTTTATAGAAGAGTCTAGAATTAGAGGAGGTTACAACAATACATCGACGGATATAGGTGTAAAAGCTCATATAGTAGAAGACAACCCTAACAACCAGAATAGATTTAACACTTTAATATATTCAGGTGTATTTAATTCTAGAACAGGAGTTAATCAAACAAATGAGTTTTCTGTAGGTGAAGATATAACTAGAGGTGTAGATCCAGCGCATGGACAAATAATGAAACTTTACGCTGAAGATACTAATTTAATTATATTTCAAGAAGATAAAGTAAATAAAGCTTTAATAGATAAAGACGCTATATACACTGCTGAAGGCCAACCTTTAACAGCTTCTGGTAGAATGATTGTTGGACAAATAGTACCTTACAAAGGTAAATACGGAATAGCTCAAGATCCTTTTAGCTTTGCTGTATATGGTTATAGAAAATACTTTACAGATAGAAGAAGAGGTTGTGTGTTAAGACTAACAACAGGTGGTGAAATTGTAGAAATATCAGGTTATGGCATGCAAGACTTTTTTAGAGACAAGCTAACACAAAATGGTATAACTAATATAGTAGGTGGCTGGGACAATCATACTAAAAACTATATATTATCTATACAAACAGCTTCAGATTATGACACTGCTAGTTTTGATGAAACCGTACAGGGTTGGACTAGTTTCTTTGATTTTAAACCAAGCTTTATGTTTAGTTTAACTTCAACTTTCTTCTCTACTAACAGCGGTAAGCTTTACAGTCATTATGGAAGTAGTGCTCATGGAAGATTTTACGATGCACCAAACAATATATTTCCATCAACAGTAAAGGTTATATTAAATGGCTCTCCATCAACAGTTAAAGTTTTTAAAACAATTAACTACGAAGGTAATAATGATTGGACTGTTTCAAGCGTTGTAGCAAGTTCTGGAGACATAGCTCAAGTACCTATTGCTAAATACGGAAATGTTCCTACTAGTTTAGTTGCTTTAGAAAACGAAATGTTTACTAACAAATTTAAAAGAAAAGAAAATAAATACTTTGCTAATTTAATAAATACTTCGCCTGTAACCCCTGGTGAAATACTTTTTGGTGCAAGTATGACAGGTGTAAAAGGATTTTTTACAACTTTTGAATTTAGCTTAGACAATAGTATAAACCAAAAAAGAGAATTATTTGCAGTTTCATCTGACACTGTAGAATCATCATATTAAAAGATTATGGAAGAAGTTTTAAATATATTATACGAATTTTTATTTGCCGCACCTGAAGGTGTCACTATGGCTTTAGGTCCTTTAGCTGTTGCTGGTATTGCTTCAGCTGGTATACAAGCTGTAGGTTCTATTGTTTCTGGAATATTTGGTGCAGGTAGAGCTAGAAGAGCTAGAAGAAGAGCTGAGGCTGAAAAAAGAAGATTAACAGGTGAGTTAAAAAGTTTAGAAAACGGTAGACAAAAAGTAATAAATCCATATTCAAATACTAAAGATTTAAGTTCATTAGCTAAAGACTTAAGTGGTAAGCTAAGCAATCCATATGCTAATTTAAGTGTAGCAACAGGTGCATCTAAGATGCAAGCTGAAGAAGCAGATATTGCTTTAGCAAATACTTTAGATACATTAAGATCGTCTGGAGCAAGTGCTGGTGGTGCTACTGCGTTGGCTCAAGCGGCATTACAAAGTAAAAAAGGTGTTGCAGCTAATATAGAGCAGCAGGAAGCTTCTAATGAAAAAATGAGAGCACAAGGTGAGCAATACTTACAACAAGCTGAAATAGGTGAGCAAAGAAGATTACAACAAATACAAATAAGTGAAGGACAAAGAACTCAACAAGCTGACGCAGCTGGTAGATCATTTATGTTTAACGCACAGGAAAGAAGAAAAGATGCTCAAATAAACTTTACAAGAGGTCAAATAACAGGTCAAACACAAAGAGCTCAACAAGCATATGATCAAGGTACTAAATCTGTCATGGGAGCTATTAGTGGTTTTGCAGGAGCTGCATCTAAAGGTGTTGGTGCTGCTATTATTGGTGGGGCAGATGCTTCTAAATTTGCTGATTATGATGCAGCTAGCGGGACTTCTAAAACTCAAGACGCAGCGGGATTAAAATATTTAGGATAAAGTTATGGCAATAAAAGAAAAATTACTAGAAAACAAAAAGATTAATGAGCAAATTAAATTTGCCATATCAGAGCTTCAATCTAGACTTTCATATGAGCTTGGCTACAGTGATAGCAAGGTAAAACCTATTGATTATGCTGAACTATATGATCCTTTTGTAAAACATTATGCAAACATACAGTTAGCATTAACTCAAGGCACTAGTGAAAACCCTGTAGAAGATAGAAAATATATTGATATAATAAGTGGCAGTGTACAAGTTATTAAAACAGGTTTAGAAAATATAATGAGTAATACTGAGATTTGGCCTGAAATGGTACAAAAAGCTGGTGTTATGGGTGGTTTAGACATGATGGGAACACCTGTAAGCAGGTTTCTTTGTTTAAGCATACTAAACGGTGATTTAGAAGGAGAAGTGCAGATTAAAGCTATTGATAATAACTTAAATAAACTAGCTTGGGAAATATATGAAAAAGACGGAAAGTTTGTAGAAAGAATTTATTTAAACAAATTAAATGAGTTATCTGAGAAACAAGACATGTTTGTAAGTATACCTAGCACGTTAGAAGCAAATGAAAATTTTAAATTATCTAACCCTGACATATTTGAACAGGAACAAGTTGGTAGTGATGAAAGTAATATATCATTAACCGGTGGTGTTACCGAAGTTTATAGAAAAAAGAAAGATGACGGATCTATAGATATAACTACAAAAGATCTTGATGGTAACATGGTACAAGAATTTTACACTATAGATAAAGATTTAATAGGTGAAAGCTTACAGTTTAATCTTCAAATGGATAAAATTACAGCTGGTTTACTTGAAGAGTTTCAAAGCTTTGATCAAGTTATAGCTTTTAATAATAATATCATAGCTGAAGTAACAGATCATTACTTACCAACAGCTAAAGCACTTAGAGATAATCAACAAAAAAGATTTCAAGAGGATTATAAAAAATGGTTTTTAGAAACTCAAGTAGGTAAAGAATATCCTATGGGACCACCAAAACCTAAACAACAAGAAGAACAGCCTATGCAACAACCACAGGAAGAAGTAATTGAAGAAGAGGTAATAAACAATTAAATAGTATAAAATGTCAAAATGCGGTCATTTATTAGCGAAAGGAGATTACATGGCATGGCTTGCCTGTACTGCGGAAACTGATAAAGAAAAAAAAATAGAAGAGCCAAAATACGAACTCGTAAAAGTTGACTCTAAAAATAACGCTCTTTTAGACGAAGAAGGTAATAGAAAATACTATAGAGGTGAAGATGGAACGTCTGACCCATCTTCTGGCTTAACTCTGGAAGAAATAACCGAAAGTAAAGAGGCTAAAAAATTTAACAGTTTTCAGGATTATAACAATCAGTTTAGAGCCACGTCTGGTTATATGTATATACCTACGTCTGATTCACCTCCGCTGTTAAAAGGTGATGACGGAACAACTGAAGTAGTGCTTGATGAAGTGGTGGCTAGTATACCTCAAATGGGGGCTAGAGAATTAGGTTCGTTAGTTTTTACTCAAGATCTAAGCTTGCTTGATACTAAAAAAGTATTCGACAAATTAGGTAAGGATTTTATTCCTAAACTTGAAATTGCGAATATCAATATCTCAGATTTAAATTTTGATAGTGATTTTATAAATTTACAAGGTGCGTTAATAGGTGAAAAATTAACTGGTGACAAAGGTGTAAGAAAAAACCCAATTTTAGATATTAATCCTTTTGGTGTTGAAATTACAGATGATCAACAAAATATTTTAAATGCTTTTGCTGGTCAAGCTACACAAGATATAGTGTTAAATACTTTAGCTAACGATAGGTTTAAAAAAGAACTTAAAAAGTGTGAAAATGGAGGTGGTAGCAATGACGAATGTGCTAAATCTATATATAATAAAATAAATTATGAACCATTAAAGTATTTAGAAGGCGCTGAAAAAGATCTAGCAGAAAACGAAATTGAATTAAAAAAAGCTATAGATTCTGGCGATCAAAAAAATATTGATAAACTAACTAAGAAAAACGAAAGAATTAGAAAAAGATTTCAAGGCAGTGCTAAATACAAAGTTTATAATGGGGACGGTAGTTTTTCTACAATAAAAATTAAAAAAGACGGAACAAGAGATTTTAGTGATGCTAGTCCAGTTGCTGAAAAAATAGAAAAAGATGCTATAACTGAGTTATCTAATAACCGAATAGAAAATAATGGCGATATTGGAATATTACAAGGAAAGCAAAGTAAATTATATTTTGAAATTTTAGCTTTAGCTGGTATTGTAGAAGAAAATTTTGAAAATGTTAAAGAAGGTAAAGGTAAGGGTTTAATTCAAAATATAAAAGATTCTTCAATAAACATGTTTACTGGTGGTTCATTAGATGACATTAGAAAAATGGCTGAAACTGGAATTTTACCAAAGAATTTAAAAACAGATTATTTTAAAGAGGGAAGTGGTCTAGTGCTAGGAGACACTTTTAATAAAAAAATAAACGAATACTTAGTTTTATCAAGAGCTCTTTTGTTAAACACAAACCCTATGGGAGCTCGTAGTAACTATGTTTTAGAAGGTGTTAATAGAAAAGTTGTTGATATATCCGGTACCAACTTGGGCTTAGATAGTAAAAACCAAATCAGCATGTTAAACGGTATTGCTAATGAGGTAGGTTATGAACTTTTTACTGAAAAAGAAACAATAAATGAAAGATTAAAAGTTAGTATAGGTGAATTAACAACTAATGTTACTCTTGATTTAATGCCACTCATAGGCGCTATGTATTTTAACAAAAAAGCAGGTTTTGAAAAAGTAACAGCTTTGTCTGGAAGGCTAGGACAATATTTTATTAATTTAAGAGGTAGAAATAATTTTGGTGGTAATACTTACAAAAACATAGTACAAACTGTTTTGGGCACAGAAAACGGTGCTTCAGGTGTTAAAGAAATGCTTAAATTAGGGTTAGCAGAAGAACAGTTAAATCTTTTAACTGGTCAAGAGAAAATGGATGCGTCTTTTGGTTTTATATTAGGTTCTACGCAATCTGTTATGGAGCGAAAAATGGTTGCAAGTGCTTTAAATCGTTTGTCTAAAGTTATACCAGGAGTTAAATATTTAACCTCTAAAACAGAAGGCGTTCAACTACTTATAAACAATATAATAGGTGCAGGCACAGGAACAGCCGCTATGACGTTCACTGAATTAGCTGAGCAAGCTCTTAAAGGTGCTGATCTTGATGCTTTTAGAGAGGTTTTTTATGGAGAATACGATCCTAATCTACCTCCAGAAGAACAAAAAGCTGGAGCTTATGATAAACTTATAAGTACATTTTTATCTTTTGGTGTTGTAGGTATGGGTAATTCAAAAATTTCAGGTGCTATTTATAGAGATTTAAAAGCGGCAAAAAGAGGTATGTCTTCAAGAGAGTCAAAAGCTAGTGATGTTGTTGGCATGGGAAGCGATAAATACAATGGACCTAAAGAAGGGAATACTAGTGAACAAAATTCCAAACTTTCAAAACAAAGAAAAGAAGAGATAGAATATAGTACCAACAAAGCTATAGAAAAAGTAAAAAAAGAAAAATTAACACCTGAAAAACAGCAAGAAAAAATTGATAAAATTTTAGAAGCTAAAGATAATTTACTAGAAGTAGTAGACTACAGAGATACTATGTTTGGACTAGAAACCAACATTGGATATAGTTCAAAAAAAGCAAAGGAAGCTGCTAATGCTATTGAAGTTTGGGGTGAAAATGATAATTTTAAAGATTTAAGCACTAAAAATATAGACGATCTTGCAAGCATGGATCCAATTCTTATAAAAAGAGCCTTAATGGATGGTCCTAAAGATATGAGCGCTAAACAAGCGAGTGTAGAAGCTGAAGCAATAAAAATTAAAGCAAGGTGGTATTCAGAATATGCTGACTCAATGGTTGGACAGAATAGAAGCGGGGAAGGTGGTAAGCTTAGAGATAAAGTAATAAATACTTTGAAAGAAGCAGATATTATTTCAGCAAAAATTAAGCAAATAGATTTAAGCTCTACTAAAACACAGTATGGTATAGCAGCTAAATTACAAAAAGCTAATCTAGAAGCTAGGTTTCAAGAACTCCAAGAAAATTTAAATGGGTTACAAACCGAAGCAGGTAATTACACTTTAAAACAAGCTGTTGCAGATAAAGCAGCTTTAGGCACTGCTGATGTAAAGGTAAATATTCTTTCCGCTAAAGAATATAAAGAAAAAGGATTTGAAGACAGTGAAGCTGTTTTTAACATGCAAAATGGAGAAATATTTTATAATATTGATGCTATAAAATCTTCAAAAAATACATCCGCGGTTGCTCATGAGGTTGCACATAAGTCTGCGTTAAATTTGTTTAAAGATCTTAATGGAAAAATAACACCTGAAGGTAGAAAAATACTTCAACAATTTAAAGATTTAATTCCATCAGATCAAATAAAAATTATTGATGAAAGAATAAGTAAGTCTTATAAAGATAAAAACAAAGATCAACAATTAGAAGAATATTTTGCGATATTTAGCGAAAGAGTTTCTAATGGCCAAATTGAGATTCCAGGAGCAAAAATACTAGGAAAAGTAACTGATGGTAAAAGTGCTCAGCAATTTTTACTTGCAATGATTCAAGAAACAAAATCTATAAATGAAGGTACTAGAAGTAGTTATAGTCCAGAAATATTAGAAATAATTTCTGCTGGAAATAAAGATTCTATAATAAAAGGAGCTCAATATAGTAAAGCCATTCAATTCAAAAAAGACGAGGTAAACATTACAAACATAATGGAAGCTGAAGGTTTAAGCAGAGAAGCAGCTCAAGCTAAAGATTTAGCTAGTCAAATAAACTCTTTAGTAACAACAGAAACAAAGCTAGAATTTAAAAAACAAAATCAAAACAATATTGCTCAAGGTATAATGAATGGTGATTTTGATTCTCTTTTTGCAAGAGGATTAACTCCTGAAAAAATACAAATGGTAAGAGATGAGCTTGCTATACGTGTAGTTGGAAGAACAGAGAAAGGTGGTTATGATCCTTCTAAAGGAAAGTTCAGCACGTGGTTATATGGTAATATTGAAAACGCTAAATTAGATGTTATTAAAGAGCTTGCTATAGAAGCTGCTAGACCTGAATATAGTTTAGAGAACAATTATAAAGAAGCTGCTGCGGTTTTAGACAAAAATAGTTTAAATGAATTTGAACTTTCTGGAGAAAATTCTGTAAAAAGAAGATCTGATATAAAAAGAATTTTAAATCTTGATGGACAAAGTATTGACAACGTAAAAAGAAGCATTTCAAACATTGTGTTTGGAAAAGAAAACGTACAAGGTATTCAAAATTTAACCAGAAAAGACATACAAGATATAAGAAGACAGTTTGTAGGCTCTAAAACAGCTGATGGTGGTAAAATTAGAAAAATAATATTAAACAAAATAAATGAAATTGACGGAGGTTTAGCTACAAGTTCTGGTGCTGAGCTTATTTATAAAGGTATATCTTTATCAAGAATGTCAAACTCTTTAAAAGGTGGAGGAAAAGGTTATGAAATATTCTTAGAACCTGTTTTAAAACCAGATGGTACACAAGCTAGGTATAGCGTTAAAGAAGCCAATGATCTTGGTATTGCTTTGGAAAAAGGTGGATCAGGTCCATTAAAATATAAAAAAAGATCAATAGATGATTTTATAAAAGATGGTGAGCCTACGAAAGAATATTTAGACTGGATACAAGGAAAAGATATAGCGTCAGGACCAAGAGGTAGAAAAAACTCTGTAGTTGATGAACTTACTGGTGAAGTTGGTATGGAAGCTATGCTAACAGCTATGGTTGATCAAAAAATAGTTATACCACCTGTGCTAGACGCTAATGGCAAAATTATAGAACCAGCTAGGACAGAAGATTTATTTCCTAATGCTACAGCAGAACAAAAAACAAAAATAGCTTCTGATGCAATTGTTAATTTTGTTGCTGATAAAATTGGTAGAGTTTATAAAAACAATAAAAATTTGCTTTATTCTAAAAAAGCAGAACTTACTGAATTTAATAAACAAATTGCTGAATTACCATCTCTAAACGGAAGTGGTATTCTTGATTTAGCAGCATTTACTGAATTATTTCAAAAACAAAGTAAAGAATTTCAAAACTTATTAAACAGTTCTGCTCCTGGTGAAATTGGTTATATAGGTCTTATAAATGATTTAAATGTAAAATCATTAGAAGAAAATGCTCCTTTGTTTACAGCTATAGCTAAAAAAGGTAGTATTAAGTATTACAATGAGTTTGCTAACTATAATCAAGTTTTAAATAATTATAAAAAATATACTAAAGAAAAAGGATTAGAATATACTCCAGAAAAAGATTTAATACAACCAGAGTTCAACGCGGATGGAACTAGAAATGCTCAAAATATAGTTAGAACAAAAGGTTGGATGAAAGATTATATAACTCAATTTGGACCGTGGGCTGAGTTAACTAAGCAACAGAAAAAATACATACTTGGCACAATAGGAGATGGTAAAAATCTAAGAAAAGAATTAGGTCTAGTTAGAGACGGTAGAACAACAGAACAAATGCTAGTTGATGTTTTTGGAAAAGATGTTTTAACAGGTGAAAAAATAATTGATTTACCTGATGTTTATCAAGTTGCTTACAATCAAGCTACTAAAACTAAATTTGAAAATTTAATTGAAAATCAAGCAGACTACACGCGTAAAGAACTTAGAGACAAATTTGTTGAGCTTTTGGTTCCAAAAGGAAAAGGTGTAGAATATTATGATACCATGTTGGATGGTAATAATAAAGCTCTTGAAGTAACTTTAAAAGGATTTTTGGGTACTTATGAAAAAGCTAAAGGTAAGGATAAAACTATAGTTTTAGAAAATATCATGAATATGCTTAAACTGCAAACAAATCATAATTCTGGTATAAAAGGTTTGTTTCCTATAACATCTATACTTTTAGAGGTTCAAGGTTCTATTAATAAAAAAGGTGAACTAACTAATAAAAAATTACATTTCGAACATAATAAAGAGTTGTTTAATTTTAGCAAAAGTTTTTTAGAAATATTACAAAGCAAAGATTCTTTAAAGGTTAAAAATGAAATGATTCAATTACTTACTAAAGATGCTACGCAATCTATAATAAGTGAACAACTAAGGTTTGAGAAAGATGCTACAGGATCAACTATTGCAAACGCGCTAGACCCTGATTTAGCCACTTATATAGTTAGAGAAGGTGCTGCCGCTAATTCTATAGACCTTAGAAGTAAAGAAGGTTTTAGCATTGACCAAACGGTTAGAGAGAAATATAAAGAGGCTTATGTAAACACTATTTTAAACACAAACTCTAAAAATATTAAAAGTTTACCTATAAGTAAAAGCGATGTGTATTTAAAGCCAACTGCTACAGGTGACTATAATTTATATTCTAAAGAAGCATATAATAAAAAATTAGATGTAGATTTTAATGAAATTTTACAAAGAACTCAAGGTATTGATGCTAGTTTAAAAATAAGTAGGGTTCAAGGTAAGATGGAAGGTGCGGGAAGAGGAGGTTGGATGAATATGTTTTATGGTGCTGAAGATTTCGGTGGTTTAACATATTCTATATTAGCTGGTAAAGGAAAAAGAGGCGAAATGGATCAAGCTTTTTTTAAGGATAATTTAGTAACTCCATACAATAGAGGTGTTGCAAAAACACAAACTTATGCTATGACTCTTAAAAAAGACTATAGCACTGTTTTAAAAAGAACTAAAATTAACGAAGTTATAGGTAAATTACCTGGTAAAGGCAATGGCTTAAACAAGAAAATTGAAGGCATGGGTAGCTTTACATATGATCAAGCTGTAAGAGCTTATCTTTGGAATAAAAGTGGTTATGAAATACCTGGTATAAGTAAGGTTGAAAAAAATAAGCTTATTGAATTAGTTAATGAAAATCCTGAATTGCAAGCTTTTGGAGATGAAATGTTAAATATAAGTAAAAATAAAAAATGGACTGAACCTAGTGAATTTTGGAATACAAGAAACTTAACTTATGACATATTAGTTGGTCAAGTTGATAGAGCTCGTAAAGGTTATATTGGAGAATTTACTAATAACGTTGATGTTATATTTTCAGAAGCTAATTTAAACAAACTAGAAGCTGCTTATGGACCTGCTTATAGATCTGCATTAGAAAGCTCTATGAGAAGAATGAAAAGTGGAAGTAATAGACCTGGAGGCGGAACAGCTACAGAAAATTCATTCATGAATTGGACAAACAACTCTATTGGTGCTATAATGTTTTTTAACAGAAGATCAGCTGTTTTACAAACTTTATCATCAGTTAACTTTATAAATTGGGGAGATAATAATCCTATAAAAGCTGCTGGAGCTTTTGCTAATATAAAACAATATGGTGCTGATTTTCAAAAAATATGGAATTCAGATAAGTTAAAAGCTAGAAGATCTGGTTTAGGTAATGATTTAAATTCAAATGAAATAGCCGCGGCAATACAAGGTAGTAGAAACAAACCTGCTGCCGCTTTATCAGCTTTATTGAAAATAGGTTTTACACCTACACAAATAGCGGATAGTTTTGCTATTGCTTCTGGTGGTGCTGCTATGTATAGAAATAGAACAAACACTTATTTAAAAGAAGGTTTTGAATTAAAAGAAGCTGAGGCAAAAGCGTGGGAAGATTTTTCAAGAATATCTGAAGAGACTCAACAATCAGCTGATGCTTCTCTTATATCTGATCAACAGTCTAGCACCTTAGGTAGATTAGTTTTAGCATTTCAAAATACACCTATGCAATATACTCGTATGATAAGTAAATCTGCTAGAGATCTTGCGAATAATAGAGGTGATTTTAAAACCAATGTGAGTAAAATAGCTTATTATGGTGTTGTACAAAACATGGCATTTGCTTCTTTACAAAATGCTTTATTTTCAGAGATAAACGGTTTTGATGGAGATGATGCTAGTGTTCCTATAACCCCAGAACAACAGGCTAAAAAAGACAAAAAGGTAAATAGAATAATAAATAACATGTTTGATTCTGTTGCTAGAGGTTATGGTATATATGGCGCTATAGGCGCTACTTCTAAAAATGTTGTCATGAAATACATGGAGGAAGAAGGTAAAGATGCTTTTCAAAGAGATCATGCTAAAACTTTATTAGAAATTATAAATTTATCACCTCCAATAGGTTCAAAAATAAGAAAAGTTTATAATTCTATACAAACTAAAGAGTTTAATAAAGACATTATAGCTGAAAGAGGTATGGAAGTGACTTATGAAGGTAAAATAAACTTAAGCCCATCTTATAGCGTTGCTGGTTCATTAGTTGAAGGTGTAACTAACATTCCACTTGAAAGAACTATAACAGAAATAAATAGTTTAGTTGAAGCATTAGATGATAAAAATTCAGCATTTCAAAGACTAGCTTTACTTTTAGGTTGGAGAACTTGGGATGTAGGTGCTTCTAACGAAGAGATGGATTCTCTTAGAGTTGATTTAAAAGAAAAAAAGAAAGAAGAAAAAAAGAAAGCTAAAGATGAAGAAAAAGAAAGAATTAGAAAGCAAGAGGAGGAAAGAAAATATTTAGGTAAAACTGAATCAGAAATAAAAATTATAAAACAAAGAGACTCTTTAACAGGAACTAATAAAAACTCTCAAATTGAATCTTTGTTAAAATTAGGTTTAACTAAAAAAGAAATTAGAGAGTTAAAGCTTGAAAAAGATAGGGTTAACAAAATAATGGAATTAACAAATAAATAATATGGCATTTCACATGAACTCACCATTTCTTAATGGAAAGAAAAAATCTACGTTTGGCGGAACACCTGACTCTACAGAAGAACAAAAAAGAAGAGAAGAAGCTACCGATCAATTATTTAATGAAGGTAAGATTACAGAAACAAATAATAAAGCTTATAGAAAAATAAATAAAAGAGTTAGAAAAAACAAAAGAAAAGAAATTAAATCAATCAAAAAATCATGAAATTATGGAAAATTGTCCTTATTGCTCTAGCTGCCACTGTAGCTAGTTGCGGAATACAAAAAACACCACCACCGCCTTTATCAGGCCCTTGGTTAGATGTTCCTTCTACCGTTAAGATAGATACACTATCTTATACAAGATTAAATTGGAAGATGAGAAATAGTTTTACGTTTAGATGGAACTACGCTAAGTTTGCGTCTAATCAACCGTTTTCGTTCTATTCATCTGCATCGTTTGCTAGGTTCTGGAATCCATTTAATTCATTTGAAATGTACTGGAATAGACATAATTTCTGGTATGACTGGGCTTTTGGTTATCCTTATTTTAACCACTATTACTCAATGCCAAAATATTATATGTACGAACAGCCTCGTTATGTAGCTGTAATGAAAGGAAGAAGAGGAGTTACTAAAAAAGTGAGAGAAGATAAAGTTACCATAGTAGCCAATAGACTAAGAAACGAAGTAAAGCTAAATAACAATAAACCAGATAGAACCTGGAACAATAGAAATAAATTTATTCCAAGAGAAAATCCTGGTAATTTTAATTCTAAAATCACTCCAAGAGAAAACCCTAATATAAATATACAAAACACAAGGCCTAGTAGATCTATAGTTAATTCAACTAAAGTTTCTATGAGGACAAAAATCAAAAACTAAATGGCTCAAAAAATTTCAGAGAACACAGAGGTACAATTAGACTTAAAAACAATTGGTATGCTTGTAGCAGGAGCCGTAAGTTTAGCGGCTATGTACTTTACTTTGCAAAAGGATATAGACTTAGCAAAAGAACTACCTAAACCAGAGGTAAGTAGAACAGAATACGATCTTAAAGATGAGCTAGTAAGATCCACTATCATGGACATCGATGAAAAAGTTCAAGACAATAGTGAAAAGCTAGATAAAATCGATGATAAACTGTTCACAATTATAAACAATAAATAAAATGAAAAAGCTTTTAATTATACTTACTTTAATATGTGGTTATTTTTCAAATGCACAATACGAAGTATTACACATCAATAGCGCATGGAACTCTAGACATAATTTAGATTTAAGTGGGCTTAAACATGCTAATGTAAAATATGTATTTTTAGAAGATCAACCACCATCTTTTAAACAGCAAATTAAGTCTGTACCAACTATACTCATTTTAGATAAGAATAAAAAGACTAAAGGTCTTTGGAATGGAGGTATTGCTTTAAAATTAAAGATAACAAAACAAGACGTTCAAGATCATATTGATAAATTAATAGCCCTAGAAGCTGCCAACCTTTCAAGAAGAAGATCAACAAATTAAGACATCTGCAAAAGTGATTTTAAGGATGTAAATAACAGGGAATCAAGTGATTATAATAATGTAACACTTTAATTATTATAAATGAACTTAATTTTATCTTTCTTGTTATTTTTCAATATGTCAAACGATATTGAAACAGAACTGTTAAATGCTATTAATGAAGGAAATTACAACAAAGTAAATTCAATGTTGATAGTAAATCGAATCCATGCGACTGAAATGATTGATGGTAAACCATTGCTAATCCATGCTATTATAGCGGATAAAGCTAATATTGTTTACTTATTATGTTTAAGAGGAGCACAGCCTTATGTAGATATGTGCGATGAAGGCTATAATGCTATGGATTGGGCAAAGAAAAGTGGAAGTTATTATGCTCGAGCTGAGCTAATAATGATTACCACACAGTAAAGGAATAATAAAATGGGCACCATACCCAAACATTCCTGTAACAAGAAAGGGAGCTATGAAAATAGCCCCCTTTTTTTATTATCCGTCACAACTAAGACACGATTCGTCCATTGCTTGTTCAGCAATATCTCCACGTAACACTGACTCAGTCCGAGTATAGTATAAGGTTTTAATACCTTTCTTCCAAGCTTCAAAATGTACTTTATTTATCCACTTAGGTGTAGCAATACTAGGGAAAGCTAAGTTTAAACTTACACTTTGATCTATATACTGCTGCCTGATACCCGCTTGATTAATTAATTCTAATTGATTAATCTCTTTAAATGTTTTAAATACATCTTTAGCTGGTATATCATTATAAGGACCAACCATAACTTTATTAAGTTCTTTTAGCCCTTGTACTGATCCTCCGTCTTTTAAGATTTTAGACCAAGTAGTTTCATTATTGATTTTAAGCTTCCGAAGGAGTTTAACCAAAGTGGGATTTTTACGAATGAAAGTGCCTTTAGCACTTTGTTCAGTAAATACATTAGCAGCCCAAGGCTCGATACCAGGAGATACATTACCGCTAAGCTTACTGTTACTAACGGTAGGAGCAATAGCCCTAAGATGAGTATTCCGCATGCCAGTGCCGACACACCAAAGAGGTTCGCCAAACTCTTCAGCAAGGGCCATAGAGGCTCGTTCAGATTCAATTTTAATTTGTGAAAATATTTTTCTAGTTTCATATTGTGATAATAATCCTTCAAATGGTAGGCCCTTTTCTTGTAGATACGTGTGCCAACCTAAAACGCCTAATCCTAAAGCTCTACCTTTTTCAGCAGATCTTACAGAATTATGAAATCCAACTTTACCTTTGGATCTCTGTATAAACTCTTCCAATACACCATCTAAAAACCATATAGAGTCATGTATTAAATTAGTTCCTTTCCATTCGTCATATCTAGCTAAGTTTAAACTAGATAAACAACAAACAAAACTATGTGACTCGTCTGTATGTAATGTAATTTCACTACATATGTTTGTCATATGAACTTTTAAACCGTGCTTTTTGTAAGCTGTTGGGTTATTTTTGTTTGTATTTCCCTTAAATAATATATAAGGTTCTCCAGTTGCTTTACGCTTTTGTAATAACTTTCCCCATAGTTTTCTAGCTGAAGTATCTCCGCTTTCAACTCTTCGCATAAACTTGTCGCCGACCACAGCACACTGGTGGAGGTTGAGCGACTGACGATTAACGTCTCCTTTAGGTTCTCTAATTTCAAGCCATTCTTCAAAGTCGGGGTGTTCAATATTAAGATTAACTGATGCAGCTCCTCTTCTGACAGATCCTTGATTAGTGGCAAGTATTGTTGAATCGTATATCTTACAAAAAGGCACAACGCCGTCACTTGTTCCATTTCCTTTAATTTTTGCACTAGCGGGTCTGATTTGATTTATTCCAATACCTACTCCACCGCCGTGCTTTGCGAGTAGCATCATCTCTAGGTTTTTACTACCTATATCGTATATACTGTCAGCAACATCTATACCAAAACAACTGATCGGTAAACCTCTGTCTGTACCCGTGTTAGATAACACAGGAGATGCTAGACACAGCCAACCTGACCAAATGTATTCAAAAAATTTATCAGCCATCTCAGGACGTTCTAAACGTCTAGCTACAGTTTTACAAACTCTTTGATATGCATCCCAAGGTGTTTCACCTTTTAACAAATAGCCTCCGCCAATTGTTTTTTTATACACATCAGTGTCTCCCCACGCAGGGTAATCAACACCTTTTTTCCATTCATTATTCCACATCAGTTTCAAACTTTTTTTCTTGTTCTTTAGGTTTTTGTATCTCTTGTAGTTTATCAACTAACTCTTTCCACGTGTCTTCACCAATATGTAATTGAAAAGATGTTAACGTACCTTTAGCCATTGAATCTACTTGTTGAAGCTTTTGTATTAAACCATTAACTACATTAGTTAACTGCTCAATTTTTTTCTTCATTAATATTAATTCATTTTCTTTCATATTATTTAATTTTATTTTTACCAAACATCTTCAAAATCTTCGCCTTCATTTGCTTTACTATAGTCAGTCGGCCTAATAGCAAAGAAATCAGTGTGAGTGTGACCCCCGGTAAGATGATCAAACCAAGCCATTTTGTCAATTGACTTTTGGTCATATTCGAACTTAAATTTTCCTTCTGCTTTATAGCCCAATTCTTTAATTTTATCACCTGTACGTTTTTTAATAAAATGTTTAAGGTCATATTCTGTTATTCCTTCAATATCACCCATTTCAAATAACTTACTTATGTAAGTCATTTCAGCATTATGCATAGTTAAAGCTGCATCATATATATGCTCTTTACATTCTTCTTTTAATCCTGGTATTTGAGAACACATGTGTCTGAATAATTGACAACCCATTTTACTATGTAATGATTCATCTCTTACAGACCATTTCATTTGTTGGCCAATACCTTTTAATAGGTTTCTCATTTGAAAACTATAAAGCACAGCAAATGCTGAATATAAACTAACGCCTTCTGCAAATGCAGAAAATGTAGCTAATGATTTACCTATACCTACAGGATCATTACCTTCATAAGCTACAAGATTATCAAATCTAGCAGCTGTAGCTGGTTCATGTAAGAAAGCTTCATAGTCCTCAAGACCTAAGGTTTCATTTAAATAACTATATGCTACTGCATGAATCGTCTCTTGCGATCCAAACATCATAGCCATCTGTTGTATCTCATGTTTCGGAAACCAAGATACAACTTTTTGCGTCCAGTAGTCGGAGACAGCGCATTCGGTTTGTGCGAAGCCGAGTAATATGTTTCCAACAAGGTTTTTTTCTTTATCATTTAATTTTTCGTTCCAGTCTTTAAGGTCGCCTGACATAGGTATCTCAGTATGTAACCAAAATGCTTGAGCTTGTTTTAACCAACCTTCAGTGTAATACTCAGGGTATTCAAAAGGCTTGTACGGTATTCTTTCTGTAAATAGTGGTATTCCCATTAGCGTCCTTGACCTCTATATTGTTTTTTATAACCTGTCTGTCCTTTAGAGGCGTTTTTTGAATGAACACCAGGTCTTCTTGTTTTACTCTTTCTTGTATAATTTTCTAGTACTATTTTTGCCATTATTCTTCGTAATAAAAGCTTAAACAAATATCTATAAAACCTAAATAAAGTACGTGATCAATTTGATGATCACCATCTTCATAAGATCTTATACCAAATAGTATGCCTGGAAAAAATCCTGTAGATAATTCCCATGATGTATGTTTTTTAACCATAACATTTAATATTATATTTATTGTGTAGTTTAATCAAATCTCTCCATAACAAATAACCACGTTTTTCTGTAGTCCATTTGATATACGTATTTATCTTACGTTCTTTATATTTAGTTCTAGCTATATGCTTAGAGACTAGTGGGTTTTTTCTTTGCATTTGTTCTAAGGTTTTTACGCATATCATTAATGTGTCTTATTGTAAGATCACACTCTGCTTGGTTTTGTGGTTTAAATAAAGTTATTTTAGAGGCATGTAAAGA
>ERZ767114.666-NODE-666-length-17976-cov-17.985195_pt1 | contig 17976 bp, 18 predicted proteins | sample MGYA00374952_ERZ767114 | MGnify/ENA primary metagenome ERZ767114 (study PRJEB28939, sample SAMN06267156) | marine metagenome | isolation source: Columbia River Estuary | place: USA:Columbia River Estuary, USA | collected 2012-05-05 ...
AGAATTATTAGCAAGAACAGAATTTAATAAAGTTGTTTTTCCAGCACCAAGAAATCCTGTCAATAAAGTGATTGGAACGCGTGTATCTATCATTTTTTATGAACCTATGAGCTTCCAAATTTATGAATAGTTTATTTATGTTATGATATAACATAATGCAATGCAGAAAATATTTTAAATATGATTTATGTCTAAATTTAGTTTCGATTGCTAAGATTTCTAAATCTTAAAAACATTAATTTGCAGAGATTAGATTGCTTACTATTTGAGCTGTTGTGGGCGCAAGCGTAACGCCAATATGGCCATGGCCAAAGGCCATTATAATATTCTTATTCTGTTTTGAAGGGCGTATCACAGGAACCGAATTAGGCATTGATGGACGAAATCCGTACCATGAACGGCTGGGTTGCCCAAGATTTGGAAACATTGTTTTTGCACCACGTTCAAGGACCTTTAAACGGTGTTCAACATGGGGAAGTGATAAACCACCTAACTCAACCATACCAGCAATTCTCAAGCGACCAACCATTGGAGAGGCATAGAAGCCTCGTTTTGCTGAGCAAACAGGTCTGGTAACAGGTGGGGTCTTCATATCAAATTCAAGATGATAACCTCTTTCCGTATCTAAGCGTATATTTTCACCAAAGGACTTTGCAAGTGTCTTTGAAAATGCACCGGCTGAGACAATTACTTTAGATGCTTCTAAGACTTCATCTTTGCACATTACTTTAATGTAATTCTGATTATTTGTGTCAATCGAAACTGCAGAAGTTGGATAAATTGTTACCCCCAATTCAGTCAATTTTTGTGAAAATATTTTCATGACTTTTCCTGGATCGTCGATACTGGTTGCATTAGGAAAAAAATGTGCACCACCTTCAAATGGTTGGAGATTTGGTTCATGTTTAAGTACTTCTTTTGCGGTTATGACTTCCACCTCAACACCATTTTCACGTCTTAGCTTTTCGTCATATTTGGCATTAAAAAATGATTTATTAGATTCATATAAATACAAACATCCACGCCTATGAAGATGGTGTGATGCGCCCAATTCAACTCCCATTTCATGCCACAAGTCGCTAGCATTTTTCAATAATACGCCAATTTTTCCAGCATTAGTTTCTGCTTTAGATGGTAGGCTTTGATAAGCAAATTCTATCAACCAAGGCATTAAGCTTGGAAGGGTACGATAGCGAACAGAAAGTGGGCTATCGCGATTAAAGAAAAGTCCCGGTAGGTTTTTTAAAACGCTTGGTGTTCCCACAGGAATTGTTGCATAATCCGCAATTGTTCCAGCGTTTCCATAAGATGCGCCCATGCCAAGTTCATTGGGTTCGATTAATGCGACTTCACGCCCTTCTTTAGCCAGTCTAAATGCAATACTCATGCCAATCACACCACCTCCAATAACTATTACTTCATGGTGGGATCTTTTTTGATTGGCTTCAGGCATCAATCATTTCTTTCAGTTCATTTAAACATTCTTCAAGATTAATACATGGATTTCCAATTCAATGCATTGAGAATACATAATACTTTTTAAGATATTTCAATAATAAGTTTCCGAGTATTTTCTTCAGTCATCTTAATTGGATTCCCTCCGGTACTTGGATCAATTAAAGCACCTGAAACGATGCGATCTATATCAGGATTTTCAATACCTAATCCTGCTAAGGATTTTGGTATAGCTAAGCTATCATTTAATTCATCAACAAATTTACAAAATCCAACAAATCCACCTGATATGCCAAGATAATTTGCAGCTTCTGCTAAGGTATCTTTGATTGCAGGTTTATTAAATTGAAGTACAGCAGGCATACAAACTGCATTCGTTGTGCCGTGATGAGTATGGTAAATTGCACCAATGGGGTGAGACAGGGCATGTATTGCACCTAACCCTTTTTGGAACGCAGTTGCACCCATAGCTGCTGCACTCATCATATGAGAGCGAGCTTCAAGGTCTGTAGCGTCTGAGTATGCGCGGGGTAGGTATTCTTTGACTAATCGCATTCCCTCAAGCGCCATGCCTTGAGACATTGGATGATAATGTGGCGAACAATATGCTTCAACACAGTGCGCAAAAGCATCAAGGCCTGTACCTGCTGTAATAAACTTGGGCATTCCTACTGTTAATTCAGGGTCACAAATTACGACTGTTGGTAAAAATTTTGGATGGAAAATAATTTTTTTCTGTTGAGTAATAGAATTAGTAATGACGGATGCTCTGCCTACTTCAGATCCTGTCCCTGCTGTTGTTGGGATAGCTACTATTGGCGCAATTACATCTGAATTTGCTCGTGTCCACCAATCATCTATATCTTCAAAATCCCAGATTGGACGTGATTGGCCAGCTAAAAAAGCAACAACTTTTCCAAGATCCAAACCAGATCCACCACCAAAGGCAATAACGCCATCATGATTGCCAGCTTTATAAGCGGCAACACCTGCTGCAGCATTTTTTTCATTAGGATTTGGATCAACATCTGCAAAAATTGCACGCCCTAAGCCAGCATCATCTAGTAAATTAAGTGTCTTTTGAGTGATTTCCATTCCTGCTAATCCACGATCTGTTACCAATAGTGGTTTCTTGATACCCGCGACAAAACAAGCATCAGCTATTTCAGAAATTCGTCCAGCTCCAAATCGAATAGCTGTTGGATAGGACCAGTTTGCATTTAAAGTCATGCGGTTAACCTTTCTTGAGGTGATATGATTTTGGGCGGGTTAGGTTGTGGTATCCAATAATTGATAGACCTCCACCTCGACCAGTGTCTTTACATCCAGTCCAGCATAAAGCGGGGTCTAAGTAATCAGCACGATTCATGAAAACTGTGCCTGTTTCAATTTTATCTGCAATGGCTTCAGCGCGTTGAGTGTCTTCTGTCCACAATGAGGCAGTTAATCCAAAATTACTGTCATTCATGAGTTTAATTGCTTCTTCATCATCTTTTACAGACATTATTCCAACGACTGGTCCAAAACTCTCTTCACGCATAACCCGCATATTATGACTTACATTAGTTAGGATCTGTGGCATTAGATATGCACCACCATCCATTGGAAAGAGGCTAGGGTCTATATGTGCTTTTGCACCATCCTTAATAGCCTCTTGAGTTTGCGCACGCACTTCTTCTGCAAAACGAATATTAGCCATTGGACCAATTGTTGTTTCTGGGTCTAATGGGTTTCCTAACTTGTATTGACTTACAATAGCCACTGCCTTTTCTATGAAACTTTCAAACAAGCTTTCAATTACATAAATGCGTTCAATTCCACAACAACATTGCCCCGAATTGAACATCGCCCCATCGATTAAAGTGTCGACAGCAGCATCTAAATTTGCATCTTCCATAACATAACCTGGATCCTTACCGCCAAGCTCTAATCCTAGGCCAGTAAATGTTCCAGCTGCGGCTTTTTCCATTGCTATTCCACCACCAACTGAACCTGTAAAGTTTATAAAGTTAAAGGCTCGATCAGATATTAAGCCTGATGTAGTAGCATGATCTAAGAACACATTTTGAAATACATCTCTGGGAATTCCAACAGAGTGAAATGCTTTAGCCATGCGCTCCCCAACAAGAGGTGTTTGAGAGGCATGTTTTAACATAACTGCGTTCCCTGCAATCAGTGCAGGAGCAACTGTATTAATAGCAGTCATATAAGGATAATTCCAAGGTGCTACAACAAGGACAAGTCCATGTGGAATGCGTTTAATCATCCGATTGAACTCATTGCTGTTTTCGATTTCAATAGGAGCCAAAGCATCTATTGCTATGTCAGCCATATAACTAGCACGTTCGTTAAACCCACCAAACTCGCCGCCATAGCGAACGGGTCTCCCCATTTGCCATGCTATTTCTGGAACAATTTCCTCGTTCATTGCTCCAATAGCCGCTACGCCTAACCTTACCAATTCAATGCGCTCTTCGATTGGGCGCATATTCCATTCCTTTTGTGCAGTATTTGCACGTATCACAGCAGCATCAGCATCACGTCGTGACAATGTTTGACGCTCTGCATAAACAGATCCATCTATGGGGGATATACATTTAATAGTCATGTTTTAAGCTCTTTCAAATCCGCGTGCAATTTCCCAGTCTGTCACAACTTGGTTAAACTCTTCAATTTCCACTTCTGCGGCACGTGAGTAATGGGCCATAACTTCATCACCAAAAGCATCTCGAAGCATATCTGATTTAATCATTGCATTTCGTGCGTCAAGCAAGGTTCGAGGGATGTGGTTTTTTTCATCGTTTAAATAGGCATCGCCTTTGAAGGGTGCTGCCAAATCAAGTTTTTCTTCAATACCCTTTAAGCCTGCTGCGATAATTGCAGCCTGAGACAGGTAAGGATTCATGTCTGCACCTGGAGTACGCACTTCGATCCTAATTGCGTTACTATTTGCTCCACACAATCGGTAAGCTGCTGTACGATTATCAACAGACCAGACTATTTGTGTGGGTGCAAATGTACCCTTGGCAAAACGTTTGTAGCTATTCACATAAGGTGCAAGGAAATAGGTGTAATCAGCTGCGTATTTCATCAAACCTGCTACATAGTGATCCATCAATTTAGATTTTCCAATGTCACGATCTGCATCAAAAAAGGCATTGGCTCCATTTTTCCACAATGACTGGTGAATGTGTGATGCGCTACCAACTCGATCTTTATGCCATTTTGGTAAAAAAGTAGCTGCGACGCCGTTTTGATGTGCAACTTCTTTTATAGCATGTTTGGCAAGAGTATGATGATCTGCTGTCAACATTGCATTAGCATATTTTATATTTACTTCTTCTTGGCCAGCTTCTGCTTCACCTTTTGATCCTTCCACAGGTATTCCCATCTTCAGAAGCGTATTACGCACTGGACGCATTACATATTCTTCTTTGGACGTTTGGAAGATGTGATAATCTTCATTGTAATTTGATATTGGCTTTAAATCGCGAAAATTGTTTTTGTGTATTTCATCATGTGTGCCTTGAAATAAGAAAAATTCTAACTCAGTAGCAGTGACCGGTGAAAACCCTTTTTCTTCCAGCTTAGCAATTTGTGCCTTCAACATCGAACGTGGCGAAAAGGGCACTTCTTTGTGAGTATGATGATCTAAGACGTCGCATAAAACTAGAGCGCAACCTTCTTGCCAAGGTGCGAGCCGGATCGTTGCTAAGTCGGGTTTCATAACATAATCCCCGTAACCACTTTCCCATGATGTTGAAGCATAGCCATCTGGTGTGGCCATTTCCAAATCAGTTGCTAGTAAATAATTACAGCAATGTGTTTCCTCCCAACCACTTTCAATAAAAAATTGCGCGACCATACGTTTTCCCATTAGTCGACCTTGCATATCTACTATACAAGCCAGAACAGTATCAATCGCTCCATTTTTTACATGAGATTTAAGGTCATCAAAACTTAGATTTCCTGACATATTGAATCCACTTTTAAAATTATATTTGGGGCACTGTTATGTCTCCCCAAACTTGATTTAACATTTTTATAATGCAGTAATTGTTTATATTAACAATAGATATATACCTTGGGCTAAACAAATATCTTTTACAAGTTTACGTGGCACTTCCAACGGGTGGCTTCGCATAAGATGGATTGCTGAAAATGGTTTGACCTAATCCTTCTGCTTTGGCAGCTATACCAACGGATGGCCGTATTTCTAAATTCTGACAAATACGTTTTAAATTTTCGTAACGTTCAAGTAAGAACCAATTTGTATTGTTAATGGGATAAAGCTTCATCCATCTAAGCATGACACATAAATAGATATCTAAAATACTTGGGGTATTGCAAAGAAAGTATATTTTATCCCCCACTTCCAAGTTCAATAAAGTTAAATGGTTTTTCATTTGGCTATTAATATTTTTGAGGAAGTCTTTGTTGCTATTTGTGCCAATATATTTTTCTGAATAGAATAATATTCGCAGCGATGAGTGAACAGTATTGGATAGAAAAAAAAGCCATTTTAAACCATACGCTCTTTTATTATTTTCAATTTCAGGAAAATTACATTTATGTTGATCAGCCAACCATAAAAGTATTGCCGCTGTTTCAAATATGGGTCCATCATTGGTTTCGAGTACTGGTATTAATCCATTGGGATTTAATGCAAGATATTTAGGATCTTTCTGACTATTTTGCTTCCGGTCAATAAGGTTACATGTATATTTAGCTTCTATTTCTTCTAAAAATATACGTATTATTAATGACGCATTATCAGGTGCATAATGTAATTTATAATTCATCAGTTTTCTTCTTGTTTGTTTAACTAAATTCCAATGACCTTACTTCTGCGTTCCATAAATAAAATATCCCTCCACGTTCCATTCATTTTACCTAATTTCTCTCGAACACCTATTGTTTTAAATCCATTTTTTGAATGTATGGCTATGCTTGATTCATTCTCAGGAAAAATGCCTGCTTGAAGTGTCCAGATGCCTTCATTTTCAGATGTAGAAATGAGTTCAGAAAGTAATGAATTACCTATGCCATAATTCGCATAATTTTTTGCAATGTAGATGCTTACTTCTGCGACACCATTATAAACAGTACGGTTTGATGCAGCAGATAAAGCAGCCCATCCGACAACTTCATTATTTAATTCCGCAACAATCCTACAGGTAATTAAAAAAGATGAATTCCATTCATTCCATCCTTTGGCTTTCTTTTGAAAAGTTGCGTTTCCAGTATCAATTCCTTGTTGGTAAATTGATTTAACGGAGGTGAAATCAGATTTTTTGAAGTTACGTATTTTCATAGTTAATTCTTTTGATTTTAATTTCCCATCATGCGTTTGCGGCGTTCTTTCATCCGTTTATCTGCTTCATTCGTACCATCATGAAAGGACCCAAAGAACTTATCCCATGGGATTTCAAGAGACCCGTAATTACATTCAAAATAGCGATGGTGCATTTGGTGATGAAACCTGCCTAAGACTAATCTATTTTCATCTTTTATGGATACACCCTCAAAGCCAGTATGTGTTGTTGCAGCAGTTAATGCATAATACTGTAAGTGAAAAAGAATGTGCACAGGGTGAGCTGCAATAATCCAATGAATCATAACAGAACCTAAAAAAATCACATGCTCTACTGGATGCATTGATAATCCGGACCATGGGCCAACATTTATATTACGATGGTGTAAAGCATGTACGTGTTTGTATAAAAATGGAATATGTAAAAATCGATGTATCCAATAAAAATAGAAACTCTCCCAGATTGGGATTAATAAAAACATCAAAATAAACCAAACTGGATGGGCTGCCCAAGTAAGTAATGGAGCATATCCATTTGCTAGAGCCCAAAACATTAGGACTTCATAGATCGTCCATATCGTTACTCCACTTGCTAGCGTCCAAAACATGTTGTCTTTTATTTGTCCTCCGAGGGTAAATTGACGACCGTTTTTCATTAAAGGTCTTGGATCAAATCGTAATTTTTTACCTTGTTTGGTGAAGGTATAAAAATATAGATGGAGGCCACCTGCAACGGTGGTCATTAATATTATATTTCGGACATACATCTCAAAAATCCAACCAAAAGCCAGTGTTTTTATTTCACTAAGTGGGGGTTGAAACCAATAAAAGGATATGATTGCAATGCAAACAATAATTAGTTTTTCAGTAATTAGAAACCACGAATTCCAAACCCATGCGACCATATCTAATGGGCGTAATGGCCACGAAAAAAATGGTGAAACTTTTAATGGTAAAGTTGGAACATGGTTCCAACCTTTTAATTCTGAATTATCCATCCAATTCCACTCCCCATATAGATTAGGATTTAGTGAATAATCTCATTAGTATGTTTTTTCTACAAGTACCTTATATTATTTATTTTTGAAAATTAACAATTTTGATCCATTAGAATTCTTTATGCATATATTTCTAGAATAAATTTTTCTAATCTAGATCATGTAATTAAGTTAATTATAAATATTTTGATTGGGATATAAAAATGAATCGGAATGAATTTCATTTAAAATTTGGTAGTAAAAAGCCAATAGTTTTACCAGTTATTCATGTTTTAGATCATGAACAAACACATAATAACATATCTACTGCGATTGTTTGTGGGTGTCCTGGTGTATTTCTTATTAATCATGACTTTGAAAAAGAAAAACTTATACCAATTATTAAAAGTATTCGTGCTGAGTTCCCCGACTACTGGATTGGAGTAAACTTTCTAGCAGTGACTGGTGAGTTTGCGTTTCCAATTTTGGGAAAATTGCAATCAGAAGGAATTTTTGTTGATGGATATTGGGCAGATGATGCTTGTATCGATGAGCGATGTGCGGAAAATGACCAACTGATTGCAAAAAAAATCAATATCATTCGTAAAGAAAGTGGCTGGCAAGGACTATATGTCGGGGGTACTGCTTTTAAAAAGCAACGTGAAGTAGATCCGTCTATGTATGCATATAGTTCGCGGCTTGCTACAAATCATATGGATATTGTCGTTACATCTGGCATCGCCACAGGCCATGCCGCAGATGTTAATAAGATTAATATTTTCCGAGAGAGCTGTGGTGAAAATACCCTTGCAGTTGCATCGGGAATAACGCCTGAAAATGTTAAAGAATATATAAAAAATGTTGATTTATTTATGGTGGCGACTGGCATAAATTTTGACAATGATTTTTATAATATAGATCCTAATAAATTGAATAGATTAATGAATGTTATTAAAAATGATGGAGAAAATTATGAGCATAGATAAAGGCCCAAGAGATGACCGATGGTATTTTTCAATAATGGCTCCCAACACCAAGGGGGACAAATTTGCATGGTTAGATCCAACATCAATTTATATTAATGGCAGGGCATACCATGATTTGCTTGATGATCTTTGTGATGAGTTAAATCCTGAGGATATAGATGTTGTGGCTGGCCTAGATGCAATGGGATTTGTTTTGGCGGCAGGGATTGCTGCTCGTATTGGATGCGGATTTTTGCCAATTCGCAAAGCAGGAAAATTATGTGTTGAAACCGATAGTGCCTCGATGACAAATTATTCTGGTAAAACACAGTCAATGGAAATGAGATTACCTGCATACGCTCCGGGTACTCGTGTGCTTTTAGTTGACCAGTGGGTGGAAACTGGCGGCACAATGCATGGTGCAATCCAGTTGATAGAAAGACAAAAAGGAATTGTCGCTGGTATGGTAGCTGTCGTGATGGAAGATAACAAAAATACTGAAATATATAGAAAAAAATATAAATGTATTACAGCAATTTTACCAAATACAAAGTGGCAAGATCAAGCAAATGCGCAATATTTAGATAGCTTTAAAACTTATAATCCTGAAGAAGCTTTTCCGAAATAAATTTGTTTTTGGCATATTTTGTGTGCTGTAATTTTTCTAGATGTCTGTAATTAAATTACAAATATTAGATTAATATAATAACTCTAAATCTGTCTTTAATTTATATTTATATTATTTATAGTGATTTCATGAAAATTATTAATCTCCCGACTGATTTATTGCGTACGTTTGTGACTGTTGTTGAAGTTGAAGGTTTTACAAAAGCAGCAGATATTTTAGGGCGTACTCAACCAGCCATAAGCTTACAAGTGCAACGGTTAGAACAGCTTGTTGGGCATAAATTAATTTTGCGAGTTGGAAAAAATGTTTCTCTTACAGAACAAGGAGAGTCACTAACTGTATATGCCAGGCAAATTTTACGCTTAAACGATATTGCAATTGCTCGTTTTGAACCACGAAATAAGGGTGAGGTCATTCGCGTTGGGTTGCCGTTAGATTATGCGGTGAATTTATTGCAAGAAAAATTAACTAAGATTATAATTAAACATCCAGAATTGAGAATAGAAATTCGTTGTGATCTTTCGAGGAATTTAATTGAACTTTTAAGAAAAAATGAAATAGATATTGCAGTTGCTTTGTTTGAAGGGAATGACCAACAGTTTTTATTTCAAAACTGGACAGAACAACCAACTTGGGTTGGAGCGCAAAAGTTTACACCAAATGTTGATCAAGAGATTCCTTTAGTAGTCCATCCACATGGGTGCGTTTACAGAGAGCGAATGATTACTGCATTAAAGCTAGCGGGATTGAGATGGCGCATTGCATTTTCAAGTCCAGGTATTGGCGCGCTACAAAAGGCAGTATCTGATGGTTTGGGGCTTTCATGTTTGACAGAGCCAACTCTTCAGAAAAATATGGTTAGTTATTCTATCAAAGATGAATTGCCAGCTTTGGAGCCATTGCATATTGGTTTGTTTGCTCGACAAGCACAGTTGGGAAGTGAAGGGTATGTGATTATAGATCAGATAGAGAATACCTTTTCCAATAAGCTTAATTATTAATCTTATGCGCTCAAAAATTGAGCTTTTATGTATTAATAAAACTTATAGAATTATATAAATGATAAATTTCCTTTTGTAATTTTCATTTAATAGTATTGTATTAATATGGCCGTTTTGGCCTTAGTTAAAACGTATATATATATGGGGGAAGTATAGATGACGAATTCAATTAAAAATATATTTAAAACGCCAAATAGGCGCAATCTTTTAAAAGTAAGTGGAGCTGCTGTTTTAACTACACCTTTTGTGAGCCGGGCTTGGGCTGCTACAACAGAAATAAATATGTTGGCTTGGTATGGCCATGGTGAGCCAGATATTGTTGCAGAATTTGAAGCTGCAAATAATGTTAAGTTTGTGTCAAAATATTATGCTGGTGGTGATAATATGATGGCATTGATAGCTCAATCACCTCCTGGGACATATGATATTATTTTATCGGATGGGGAATTTGTACAACAACTTAACGCTGCTGGTTATGTCGAAGAGATGAACGCAGCAGATTATCCATTTGATGATATGCTACATGACGATTTTACAAAATTTCCAGGTCATTGGTCAGATGGAAAGCTGTACTCAGTGATGGTTAGAGGTGGGCACTTAGGTGTGTCTTATAATAAAAATGCAATTTCTGCTGAAGAAGCACAAAGCTATTCATGTTTTTGGAAGCCAGAAATTAAAGGCAAATTAGGCCATTTTGATTGGCATCTACCAAGTCTTGGGATGATAAGCCTGTACAATGGTAACGGCTCAAGTCTGTGGGATCTTGATGATTCTGCGTGGGCAGCAGTTCAAGAAAATACATTGAGTCTTCGCCCTCAAGTTGGCGGGTATTTTGATTATGGTGGGACATTCAATGGCCTTAAAAACGGTGAAATGTTGGCAATGTGTGGTATTGGTGATTGGATAACAGGTGTTCTAGAAAAAGATGGTGCTCCAGTTGGCTCAGTAATTCCAAAAGAGGGTGGTATTCAATGGACAGAAAGCTATTCTATTGGCAAAGGGACAGAGAAGGCTGATATTGTTAAGAAGTTTATCCAATATATGCTTTCACCAACTGGACAAGTTAAGTCTGCTCAAATGTTAGCTTATCCAGGTTTTTGTATAACAAAAGCTGGGCGAGCTGCTTTGATTGAAGCTGATCCTGCAGAAGCTAAACGCTCTCATCAAATGGACGGTATGGCTAATGAGCCAATTTCACTAATAAATGATGGGCGAATTCATTATCGTGATATTCCAAAGCAGCAGTCTTTAGAGGATTGGAATGATTTCTGGTCTGAATATAAAAACTCTTAATTGATATTCATAAAGTTTAGTGAGCAAAATTAATTTTTGCTCACTTTATTTGGAGTTATTTTTTTATGCTTATTAAAAAAATACAAAAAATTAATGTTTATGCAATGACTTGGCGTTTGCCAATTATTGTTTGGCAATTATTATTTTTTGTGGGGCCAGTAATATTCATGATTGCAATGTCGTTTTTTCTGGTAAAAAATTACCGGATGACTGAGGCGTTTGAATTTGTAAACTGGTCTAAAATGTTTTCAAAAAATTATTTCTGGGATAGCTATCTTCATACAGTGACTATCGCAAGTGTTTCAACAGTATTTGCGATGATTATTGCTTTTCCAGCCTCATTTGCACTTGCGTTTAAGGCATCTGAAAAACTTCGAAGATGGGCTATTTTTCTTTTAATTATTCCATTTTTTACAAGTTACCTTGTAAGGACATTTTCATGGTTTGTTATTTTATCTGAAAACGGAGTAGTTAATGCATTGCTCGGTTATATTGGATTTGGACCTTATACAATGTTAAATACAAACTTCGGTACTTTAGTAGGATATATGACACTTACTTTGCCTCTAGTTGTTATCTTACAAACAATAACAATGGCTAGTATAGATAGAACGCTAATTGAAGCAGCGAGAAACTTGGGGTGCAAACCATTAGCAACAATATGGAGAGTTATTATTCCTTTATCTAAAGCTGGGCTAATTGTTGCTGCAATTTTTTGTTTTATTTTATCATTTGGTGATTTTGTTGCACCATTCTATCTTGGAGGTTCACAAGAACCTACTTTGCCTATTCTTATTTTAGACACTACAAAATCTGGTCAACAGTGGCCTCGAGCGGCGGTTGTTGCAATTGTAATGATGATTACTTTGTTTTCTGTAGCATTTATTGGTATTGCGTTGGCATACCGAAAGAAAGCAAAAAAATGAATTCAAAGCGAATTTTAAATATTGCTTTGGGTGCTTATGTGGGTGCGATCTTCGTATTTGTTTTTGCGCCAATTGTATTTAGTGTGGTGTTTTCTTTTAATTCGCAACGTTTCCCAACTATTCCTCTAGGAAGCTTTTCTACTGAATGGTATGTGAAAATCTTAAATGACCCAGATATTTGGAAGGCTGCATTAAATAGTTTAATTGTGTCGTCTTCAACTGCAGTAATTGCTACAGTGCTTGGTTTTTGTACTGCTTATTCTGATTTTCGATATAACTTTCGTTTCAAAGGCCCATATATTGCGCTTATTTTACTTCCACCCACTATTCCTTTGATAATTATGGCACTTGCTATGCTGGCTTGGCTCTCAAAGTTAGGAATATCGGGGCAGCTTTGGTCAGTTGTAATAGCGCATAGTGTTTTAACTGCACCATTTGCGATGGCGATCATTCGGTTACGCTTGAATCAAATGGATCCTGATCTAGAATCTGCATCTTGGAATTTGGGAGGATCTGAATGGGCAACTATGCGATATGTCATAATACCATTTTGCAAACCAGCAATCATATCTGGGCTTTGTCTAGCAGCCGCAGTTTCATTCGATGAGTTTGCTGTTTCTTGGTTTGTATCTGGCTTAAATAAAACTTTGCCAGTTGTTATTCTTGAAATTGTACAAGGGAATATTGATCCCCAAGTTAATGCAATTGGTACCTTTGTATTTTTCACCTCCATGACGCTCGTAATCCTTGCGCAAATATTCTTTGTCCAACGCCAAATAAAAAGTACAAAATCATGACAAAACCTCTCGTTATCTTAGAAAAAGTTCAAAAGCATTTTGGGGATTTTATCGCTGTAAAAGAAATAAACCTTGAAATAAATGAGGGTGAGTTTTTAGCTATAATGGGGCCTTCTGGATGTGGAAAGACTACAACACTGCGAATGCTTTCAGGTCTTGAAGAGCCTACAATTGGTGAGGTTCGAATGAATGGCCAAGTTATGAACAAGGTTAAGCCTCATGAACGTGATACGCCTTTGGTCTGGCAGTCATTGGCCTTGTTTCCCTTTCTATCTGTTATTGAAAATGTGGAATTTGGCCTTAAGATGCGTGGGGTAGATAAGTTAGAACGTAAAAAAAGAGCATTAGAGTGGTTGGAGAAATTAGATATATTAGAATTTTCAGAACGTGATATTTCTACATTATCTGGGGGGCAAAAACAGCGTGTTGCTTTAGCCAGATCATTAGTTCTGGAGCCAAAAATTCTATTATTGGACGAGCCATTATCGGCACTTGATGCCCATTTAGTAATACGGATGCAGGCTGTATTAGTTCAATTGCAACGTGAACTTGGAATAACTTTTGTCTATGTAACGCATTCGCAATCTGAAGCATTTGCTATGGCTGATAGAGTCGTGATTATGGGAAATGGTGAGATTGCACAGGTGGGAACGCCTAAAGACATTTATCGTTCACCACAAAATAAGTTTGTTGCGGAATTTGTGGGACGAAATAATATATTAACTGGAATCGTCTCTGACGTTAAAAAAACTAAAGCTAAGATTGAAACAGGTTCTGGGGTCTTTTCAGTAATATTAGAAAACAATTCACTTAAAAAAGGTGAACAAGCAAGTTTTGTTATTTCTGCTGATCTCGTTCATCTTTCGACTTCTGAGCCAAAAACTGATAATACTGTATATTGTAAATTAATATCTGAAGAATTTGTGGGTTCTATGGTTACGTTGTTTCTAGAGGATCAAAATAATCATGAGTTTAAAGTTCAAATGCAAGAACGTGAGTTATCCAAATTTGAATTAAAGCCAGGTAGTAAGATTTGGTTGAGTTGGAGTTTGAAAAGTACTCACCTATTGGAGGTAAACTAAAGCGATGATACGCAATCCCATTCCGTGGCCAAATGGAGCAAAATGCGCAGTTGCAATCACATTTGATATGGATGCGGATAGTCTTATCCATGTTGCAAAACCAGATGACAGCATTGATAGATTGTACCCAATTTCAATGGGCCGATATGGACCACAAGTAGCTATCCCTCGTATTCTAGAAACATATAGACGGCTTGGCTTAAAGCAGTCGTTTTTTATACCAGGTTGGTGTCTAGAAACTTACCCAAATATAGTAGAATCAATTTTAAAAGATGGCCATGAAATTGGACATCATGGTTATATTCACGAGGATCCGATAAACACGCGTGGACATCAGCGAGAATGGTTTGAACGTACTTTAGAAAGTCATAAACGCATTTGTGGCATACTTCCAAGAGGATATCGTGCACCTGTTTATAACATTACTGATGAAGTTATTAATTTAATGGTTGAGCACGGAATGCGATACGATAGTTCAATGATGGCAGATGACATCCCATATCAATTAGAAACACCAAAAGGGTCATTGTATGAAATGCCTGTACATTGGGGAACAGACGATTGGCCACCTTTTGCACACTATGATGAAATTGGATATATGATGCCAGTTAAATCACCATCTGAGGGCTTATCTGGTTTTTGGGAAGAATTCGAAGCTCAATACGCTTCAGGGGGTTTTTTTATGATGATCTTACACCCATTTTTGACTGGAAGGTTAGCACGATGGAAACAAGTTGAGATATGGATTGAGAAAACTATGTCTGAGAAAAATGTATGGATTGCCACATTAGATGAGATCGCTGAGCATATGGATGATCTGATAGAAAAAAATATCTGGAAGCCCAGTATTGAAAAGTTACCATATTATAAGAATACTGTGTTTAATAAAAAAGGATAAGTTTTTATGAATGATGATGACAAAAGGTTATTACGCATTGCTTATAACGAAGCTAAGCTGGGCTTTGAAGAAGGTGGGTGTCCAATTGGTTCTGTTTTGGCACGAGGTGCAGAGATTGTTTCACAAGGGCGAAATCAAAGAGTACAAAAAGGTGACCCAATTGCACATGGAGAAATGGATGCTTTACGTAAAGCAGGGCGGCAAAAAACTTATCGAGATACAACCCTCTATACTTCATTAAGTCCTTGCATGATGTGTACTGGCACTATTTTACAGTTTGGCATTCCAAGAGTTGTCATCGGAGAAAATAAAAATTTTGGAGGTAATGAAGAGTTTTTACGCTCAAAAGGAGTTGAGGTTCTTATAGCCAACGATGAGGATTGCATTGAATTAATGACCAGGTTCATAAATGAAAAACCAGAACTTTGGGCTGAGGATATTGCAGAATAACATCTACATAGTTTTATTATTAAAATAATTTTTAGCCCATCTTTATCTTTTGTTTATAGCTTCTATTAATAGATCTGATACGGCTTCTGTTGATTGTGGATTTTGTCCGGTAACTAAACGCCCATCACGAACAGCATGGCTTGTAAAATTTTTACTACATTCAAACTTAGCACCCAATTCACGTAATCTACTTTCAAGTAAAAAAGGCTCTATTCCTGTAAGTCCTATTTGGTCGGTTTCTGCATCTGTAAAGCTGTTTACTTTTAGGCCTTTAACAAGAGGCTCACCATCAGTCCGCTTGGCTTGTAATAATCCAGATGGGCCATGGCAAACCGCACCAACAACTGCATCTGATGCCCATGCATCACTAATGATTTTACCAATATCTTTTGTATCAAAATCCCACATAGTGCCGTGGCCACCTGGTAAAAATACGCACTCATATGTCTCACCATTTAATTCTTTTAAGACATATGAATTATTGAGTTTTGCCATTGCTTTATCATTACTCATGAAGCGTGCAACCATTGGAGGGCGATCATTTGGCTCAACTAAAGTTTTGGGATCAGGTGGTGCAATTCCGCCTTTAATTGATGCTATATCTACATCAAATCCAGCATCAATTAATCTCCAATATGGTGTTGCCATCTCATCATAGTAAAACCCAGTCTTTCGGCCTGTTGAGCCAAGTTCGGTATGAGAGGTTAAAATAATTAGTGCTTTTTTTGTAGATTGAGACATGTATTTCGCCTTTAAGTAAATTAGTTTATTTGAGTATTTATTTAATATCTAGCTTTTGTAGTTTTTGTTCATAATACAAGCTTTATTTATGGTAACAGTTTGTCGCCACTAGGATAGTTGATGACGAATTTGTAGAAGAATTAAAAGTAGAGCTGAGATAAACGCATTTTAGTAAGCGAACAGATGCATTTTCCTTGGGGCTATGAGGTACTTCATAATTGAAAAATTTAAAGCCAATTGAGGTGCTAATGGCCTTAACAGTTCCCCTAGTTTGGGGAATGGGGTTGGTTTTTGCTAAAGGTGCGATTGATCATTTTCCTCCCATATTATTAATGGCATTGCGATTTACGTTGACTGCATCTGTATTAGTTTGGTTTGTCCCAATTCCAAAAAAACATCTAATAAGTTTATTTGGAATTGCAATTATTGCGGCTGCTATTCAGTATAGTTTAACTTTTACCGGATTAAAGGGATTAGATGCTGGAATAACAGCTCTCGTTGTTCAACTTGAAGTGCCATTTCTTGTAATATTAGGCATTATATTTTTGAAAGAAAAAGCTGAAAAGAAAACATTCATTGGTATTGCGCTAGCATTTGCAGGCGTCGCGATAATGACACTACAAAACGATATAAGAATAAATATAGGTTCTGTATTTCTTGTTATTCTTGGAGGTTTAGCATGGGCAATTGGTCAAGTTCTCATAAGGAAATTAATTGATATTAGGGTTATGCAAATAACTGCATGGGTTGCTGTATTTGCTGTTCCACAACTATTTTTTATGTCTGCAATATTTGAAACTGGACAAATAGAAGCAATTAAAAATGCTTCTTCAATAGTCTGGTGGGCGGTCATTTACTTGGGTTTAGTAATGACTGCACTTGGATATCTGCTTTGGAATAATTTAATTCGCAATCACAATGTAGGAAAAGTTGCTCCGTATTTATTATTACTTCCAATATTTTCGCTATTTGGAGGTGCCGTATTTCTTGGAGAGGAACCAACATTATTGATGCTTTTAGGTGGTGCCATAATATTATTTGGAGTTGGATTAATCACTGTCCCTTTAGCTACTTTAAGCAATTTATTTAAACGTTAATATTTGATAACTAGCTTAAATCTATTTGGTAATTTTTAAAGTACTTCACATAAATTAAAATGCATGTAGTATCCTTACAAGGTATTAAGTCCTAAAAGAGAATATGACGATGTTATTTAATAAGTTTAATGAAGCATTTGATAAAGGCGACATTGTTGGCGCTGCTGAATGTTTTCATGAAGATATGCAGATGACAATGCATTCAAATGGAACCTCAATGAACAAACAAGAGTGGCTTCTTAGGTTTGCCCCAATGATGGATAAATTAAAGCGTAAAAAAGTTAGATGTCTCTATGAGAATGAAGATCTACTTGTTACTCATTCTTTTATAACATTTCCTAACGGGTCCTGT
>ERZ767114.668-NODE-668-length-17934-cov-3.187153_pt1 | contig 17934 bp, 22 predicted proteins | sample MGYA00374952_ERZ767114 | MGnify/ENA primary metagenome ERZ767114 (study PRJEB28939, sample SAMN06267156) | marine metagenome | isolation source: Columbia River Estuary | place: USA:Columbia River Estuary, USA | collected 2012-05-05 ...
GAAAGGTCAATAATATCCATGGACATTACTGTATTTACTCCCATTTCATTATGGTTTAGAGATAATGAAAGTATTTAAAGTGGGAACAAACTTTGCTATTTCTCTATAATCTGCTTATTAATATTTATTACTTGGGGTATTATGAAATCATCTTCATTATTCATGATTACAAAATCTGACATTGAACATTTCAAGCCCGAATTGCTTGGGGCTAGAGATGGCGGATTTTTAGGTAAAGGCGTGTATGTGACTTCATCTCCAGAAATCGCCAACTTTTATGCCAAATCTAGCAAAACAGTGGGCGGTGCTCCAAATATAATAAAAGTATTTGTGAGGACACCGAAAATTAAATCAACTACCGAGAATGGTAAGGAACAACTTGCGAAAATGCTTAAAGATGATCCTGATACTCATGCAAAATTTATAAAAAGTATCATAGATGCAGGTTATGATGCAATCGATGTTATCGACAAAACAGGTAGAATAATTGAACGTGTGGTATTCAATCCAAAAAATGTTCGATCAGTTTATGCAGGGTTTGATCCCGACGCAACTGACGACAACCATCTATCATCGTGATGAGACTAAAATAGTGCAATCAGATTTAGATAATATCTATAATGGCATAAGTATAAATACTTACAATATAGCCATACTTAAAAGGAAAACACAATGCCAACACAATATATAGTACGTTGCATAGATATAACAAAAATAACAGTAGCCTCTGAAATTACTCAAATTGGTGTCAGTGAGTTTTATATCGTGATAACTGATGATTATGATACTTTATTGACACAGGTAGAATCTATAGAAGATGCTGACATTAATGTGAAGTTTCAGGGTGTAATAAACACATTGGATATATTACAAACTGATGCAATTGACAATTGGGGCCGCAAGAGAATGGCTGCACGAACATTTCAATCTAATTTGGTATTTGATAGATCAAATGTCACATATATCCGCCAACCAGAAGTATTCGTAGTTGACTCTGGTATCAATTTTCTAAATCCAGAGTTTAATGCAGTGGAAATTGTAAATTTTTATAAGGTTGGTGGAATTGCAGAGTGGGGAGATGTATCAGGCCACGGAACGGCAGTGGCATCTGTTATATGTGGTCAATCGGTGGGCATACATAACCATCTCAAATTGATGAATGTTCAGATTACCACCGACATATATAAGCCGACATTGTTGGAACTTGGCGATGCACTTAATGCAATTTTAGACCACCATATAGCTACACCAAATGTTCCAAAAGTAGTAAACTGCTCTTGGACGATTAATAAAAGTGCATATCTAGATGCCATCGTATCTTCGTTAATTGCATCTGGCATCGCAGTAGTAGCAGCAGCAGGTAACACTGGCATAAACTCGGATACATTGTCTCCTGCGGGAGTGGCTGATGTTATAACGGTAGCAGCATCCGATATAGAGGACTTTTCTGCTGGCTTCAACAACTTTTCAACGGCAGACCTAGCAATCAATACGAATAATGGATTATTGATAGATATATTTGCACCCGGAGTCGACGTCGCAGTTGCTACGGACGGAACAACTGGGTTTGGCATTGCAAGTGGAACATCACTATCGGCAGGATATGTCACTGGCTCGGTCGCATCAATAATGGCAATGTTGCCAGACATTTTCGGAATTGCGGCGAAAACAATTCTAAATGATATTGCAACTCGGTCTATGTTGTTGTTGGATTATACTAAGTTCACTGAAGACCAAAACAATTTGGCATTCTTACTGTCTGCATCCAATGCATCGCAATTTGAAAAATACAATATGTTTTTATACGCATTTGGGCAGGATGGTGTGCTAGAATTACAGGTAAAACTCGCAGACATCATATCTACAGATCCACTATCTATTATTTCAAACAAAACAGACAGAATATTGACGTTAGAATATCCAGATATTTCAAATGAATCGGATTTAGCACCATATATAACTATTGACAATTTGACAGATGCCATTGTCATAAATGCACCTTCTCTCACATTTGCTCCCGGAGAAGATATGCGATTGCTATCATTTAAGGTTGTTGCCACATACCCTTCCGTCACATACAAGTCGGCAAATTTGCTGATATATGTTATTGACCCAGATACTACTGATGATTTGGTCGCAGCAATGGATACAACATTATCAGAGTTAAATGCAATTAGATTATACAATAACTTTATGGTGTCAGGCGCAAAAGAGGGTACGTAACGGAGAACGTCATGGATATACGAGAGATTGAATTCAACGACATACTTCCTATTTGGAGAGATTGCTTGTGGCCATCACGAACAAGCAAAATTTCACCAGTATCTTCTATAATTTATGGCACTGAACCATTTAGGTATGAATCTCCGAATGTATTTAATAGGTTTTCTCCTACATTCTTTGGGGCATTTGTTGATGGGAAATTGGTAGGAGTAAATTCTGGATACAAACAAGGAGAAACATATCGAAGTCGTGGCCTTTATGTATTTCCTGAGTTTCGTGGACAAAAAATCGGTCAACAATTATTAGAAGCTACTAAGAGAGCAGCAATAGAATCTGGCTCTAAAATTTTTTGGTCTATGCCAAACATCAATGCATTGAGAACATACACTGCCATCGGCTTCCAACCAACATCTGAACTATTCGATACAGAAACTGGCACAAATTGTTATGTCAGTTTGGAATTATACCCTGCACACAATCATGTATTCCACGATCAATGGGCAGGCCATTATAATACTAATACCAGTATGTTGTATTCCCTAAACATAACCCCAGAACAAATTGATAGTATTGTTCCAGAAAATTACTCAACGTACCGTGCATCTGCGGTAAAAAATGCCATGCAATATGTTGGTGATAATCCCGCAGTGATGTTGAGTGGCGGTATTGATAGCCAAATGATGTTACTCTCATTTTGGGAGGTTGGTATTGATATAAAACCAGTTATTATAAATTATAATAACATGAACAAAATGGATACTACATTTGCGATAAAATTTTGCGAAATGCACAATAAAGAATACACTGTTATCGACTTTGATGCTGTTAGATTTATCGTGCGTGATGTGATCAATTTCGGAATTGAATATCACATCAGAAGTCCACAATTTGCGTGCCATGCCAAGGTATGTTCTATATTAAAAGAAATGGGATATACAGGAGCGACATTTGGTGGCAATGCCATGTATCAGCATGAACAACTTGGGTGGCTTATTGGCTACACATCTGCACAACTATTAGATTTAACTGAATATGGATTACAAATTGAATGGCCAATTATAGGAAATTTTCTCTCTCATAGTTGGGAGAACTGTGTCGCCCTAGCAAAAATACCTACTAAGATTTCTAGTTTTGATACAGATGGATTAACATTGAAATCATTTAACAATAATATTCAAGAACACCATGACGCGCAGCAGAAATTTGCATATAATAGATATATACAGTATTATAATAAAGAAAGTTTCATATTGCCCCCACACAAATATACTGGGTTTGAAAATATCAGGGAGCATATCAATGAATCATTAAGGCAAGAGGGTGCCATGAATACTAAATTCAGGCTGCCGATGACAGCCGCCAATCCTGACTATCATGTTCATACAGCAATGCCTTGGACAGATTCACAAATACGTAAATTATCGGAGTAGTTTCATCTAATGGCACAAATAGTAATTTTTAGTGATGTTGGTGCACTAGGACTCGGTAGGTATGCAGGTGCATATAGAATAGCAACTGAACTGCGAGATAGTGGATACGAAGTACAAGTCATAGACTTCTATACAAATTTCACAGCAGGTCAGATGAATAGAGCGATACAGAAATTTGTCAATGAGAACACATTATGGGTTGGGTTTTCAACTACATTAACAAGTACCGCTTCCGATCTATCTGATCAGTCTGATCAGAAAAAAGTTCAAGGTCCATCCCATAGGTTAGCTAAGAATACTGGAAAGGTAGCGGGGCTTGGCCTAGCCCTCGGTCGCAGGGATGCCAGACAAATTCTTCAAACTATCAAATCGGTATCACCAAGAACAAAGATTGTTCTTGGTGGTAAAAGTTCCAGTCAAGTTGGTGAACTTTTCAAAAATTTAGTTGATTATGTAGTTGAGGGTCAAGGTGAACATTCTATCCTACATATCACAAAAAAGATAATCTCAGATCGCAAATTGATCAGTACCGACCATACACCAGAGATGACAATATATACGGATAAAGAATTTCCAGTCACAGACTATAACGCCCCAGGGAAATATAGAATTAGATTTCATGAAACTGACCTAATTTTTCCAGGTGAGGCATTGCCAATGGAAATCGCACGGGGTTGTATTTTTAAGTGTTCATTTTGTGCATTTGATTTGAATGGTAAGAAGTTGAGTGAATTCAATCGAGATCCACAAACTATTATGGAAGACTTAAAAGATGCCCACGATCGATTCGGTACTACTCGGTGGGCGTTTGCAGATGACACCTATAATGACAGTGTTGAAAAGGTAAAGATACTACATAAGCATATTACTGCATTGCCATTCAAAATAGAATGGTCATCATATATTAGGCATGACGTATTAATACGAAACATGGATGAAACCGCCACATTATTATATGAAAGTGGCCTTCGAGGTGCATGTTTTGGGATTGAGACATTCAATCATAAAGCAGGAAAAGCTATTGGAAAGGGCATGCCACCTGAAGAAACAAAAGCAGGTCTGGCGAGGTTAAGGAAAGTTCATGGATGGGATGAAATTATTTGTGTATCTGGATTTATTATCGGTCTACCATTTGAAACTGAAGAAGACTTAGATAATTCACTAGAATATCTAATAGATCCAGATTGCCCACTCGACAATTTTTCAATTGCGGCATTGTATATTCATGAAGATACTGGTTTTTCTAAAAATCTTGAAAAATACGGATACAAGATTAAAACGGCAGCAAACAAATGGGTAAGTGAGTGGATGTCGTCTGACGACGCGAAAGTAATACTTAGGCGTTGGCAAATAAAGCAGGCCGCCAGATTTGCCCCTAATGGTAATGGTAGATGTTCCACGCACACTGCCGTTCCTACGAATTTCTTCATTAGAGCAACTAACTTAGGATATACACTCGAAGAAGTTAAAAACTCTACAATCGAATTCGATGAGTTTAACGAGAGAAAAATGGATAAGATTCAGGAATATTTTAACAAATTGATGGACTTATAATGAAAATTATAGAAAACTTTAAATTCGATGAAAAATATAAAACATTATTCGTCAATGTCAGTGGTGGTGCGGACAGCACTATCTTACTGTACTCGTTAATAAAATATCTGCAATCAACTGGGAGAACAGATACAAAGATACATTTGAATACTGTGATGTTCCATCATTATGACTCATCTAATGCATCTACTATGAAAACAGTATCTAATATGATTGGATTTATATTAGAACATACTAATGCATTTTCATTAATAGATAGTCATAATTTTTTATTACGAGGCAATGAAAATGGGATGTATGAGGGATATGGAAGATATAAAGTATATAAAACACACCCATCGAGTATATTGACAGATCGAAATAAATTAGTAGCGCCCACCGATGCATCACACTATTTTTTAATGGAAATTGGAAAAATAATATCATCACGCCCCGACAAAGAATCTTGCTTGTTACTGTCTGGGAAGAATCAAAATCCACCAATTGGCACTATGGTAACAGCGCAATCTGGGAAGATAGTTGATATGCAAGTATCTTCCCCCTACCAACACAGGAATGTCGGGTATGAATGGGTTCTCAACGGAAAGAATGGCGTTCATGAGTATCATCCATTTGGTGCTATTGATAAGAAAGAAATAATTGCAATATATAAATACTTCAATGTTTATGATAAGTTATTGCCGATGACACATTCGTGCGCATCTTGGAATGTGGAAACAACCAATAACTTCACGACTGAGTGTGGTGAATGTTGGTGGTGTTTGGAAAGGGAGTGGGGCATGGAATGATAATGAGGATAAATACAGTTGTCAGTAACATGAGAGTAATTGAACATGTGGAATTCAATCCAACAAATATTCGGTCAATTTATACAGGGGTTGATCCCGAATCGGCAGATGAACCCATCAGATCATAAGGAGATTAAAATGAAATTAAGTAATAATTTTACACTAGACGAACTAACAAAGAGTGATACCGCCACGCGTCTTGGTATCGACAATCAGCCAACACCAGAACAGCTAGAATGTTTGAGGGCATTGGCTCATAATATATTGCAACCTGTTCGTGAGCATTTCAACAAATCGACAGAAGTGTCGAGTGGTTTACGTGGTGACGTGTTGAACAAGAAAATCGGTGGATCTAAAACGAGTCAACACTGTTTTGGTGAAGCAGCAGATTTTACTGTTAAGGGTGTGCCACATCATATTGTAGCAGAGTGGATTAGAGATAATTTGAATTTTGATCAATTGATCTTGGAATTTTACGATGAGAAGACCCAAACGGGTTGGATACATTGTAGCTTCAAGGTTTCAGGAAATCGTAAGAGTGTGTTACAAGCTGTTAAGCAGAAAGATAAGAATGGCAAGATGAAAACAGTTTATCTGAACGGGTTAGATAATTAATTGACAAAATAACGATCCATAGTATTATATTCAAGTGGTGTGTGAATTCTCACACACCTTCATTCGCAATACATTAACCATTATTAGGAGAAACAGATGTCTGATAAGACTTACAATCCGCAAGAAGTTGCAAAACTTAAACAATTATTTAGTGAAATTCTTCAAGTCAAAGCAGAGATTGAAGCTCTCACAACTGGACAGAAAGAGACAGTAAAGGCATATGCAGAAGAAATGGATATCAAACCAGCATTGCTGAATAAAGCAATCAAGATTGCGTACAAAGCAGAATTTGGTAAAGTGGCAGATGAATTTGATGATTTAGAAACATTGTTAGAAACAGTCGGTCGCACACTTTGACGTTCGGAGTTTAAAAATGTCATACGTTGACGCAATTATTGATCGTGATAAAGACCTGATTAAGATCGTGGAACGTGTTAATGGAAAACGGAAGCATGTTATACTTCCCGCACATTATTCATTTTATTACACCGACCCTAATGGACAATTCGATAGTATCTATGGTGACAAACTATCTAGGTTTTCGACTAAATCCAAAAAAGAATTTAATCGCGAAAGAAAAATACATAGTGGAAAGACACTGTTTGAGACTGATTTGAATCCAGTCTTTGACACACTAGCCAAAAATTATATGAATGCTGAACCACCAGAACTACACAAGGCATTCTTTGACATTGAGGTAGATTTTTGTCAGACGCGAGGCTATTCTGATCCAAGCGATCCATTCAATCCTATTACCGCAGTCGCGGTTCATTTGGCGTGGCTAAAACGAACATTTTGTTTAGTAGTAGCACCAAAGGGATTATCAGATGACGTAGCAGACGCGATCTGTCAGAAATTCCCAGACACACATCTAATGAAATCAGAGAGGGAATTATTGATGATGTTCCTAGATTTGATTGAAGATGTCGACGTTTACAGTGGTTGGAATAGCGAGGGGTACGATGTGCCTTACGTGATCAACCGAGTTGCGCGTGAGTTAGGGAAAGAATACACAAGAAAAATGTGTTTGTGGGATCAATATCCAACTGTGCGCGAATACGAACGATATGGAAAAGTGTCGTCTACCTATGACACAGTGGGTAGGGTACATTTAGACTACTTGGCACTTTATCGAAAGTATACGTATCACGAGATGCATTCGTATTCATTGGATGCAATTGCAGAATATGAGTTAGACGAGCACAAAACACCATACGAAGGAACATTAGATCAGTTATACAATAATGACTTCGAATTGTTCATCACGTATAATAGACAAGACGTAGACCTTCTAGTGAGATTGGATCAAAAATTACAATTCATTGATCTGTCCAATGTGTTGGCACATGGAAATACTGTATTACTACAAACCACAATGGGTGCTGTGGCACAAACTGACCAAGCGATTGTCAACGAGGCTCATGAACGTGGCATAATAGTCATGAGTAAGACACGACACGAGTCTGTTGGAGCAGCTGGCGCGTATGTAGCACAACCAAAGAAAGGCTTCCATGAAAGTATTGGATCTATCGACTTAAACTCTCTGTATCCTTCAATCATTCGTGCATGTAATATGTCTCCAGAAACAATTGTAGGTCAAGTACGCCACACTCTCACTGACCAAATGCTTACTGAGTTCAAGACTATACCGTTGGCATGGGATGGAAAATTCGCATGTATGGAATATGAATTGGTGATGAATGAAGACAAAGACACAATGCTGTATCTTGATTTTGAAGATGGATCGCATGTGACCGCAACTGGCGCTGAAATTTACGACCTCATTTTTAACAGTGGTGAGCCGTGGATTATCAGTGCGAATGGAACGATTTTCAGACATGATAAAAAAGGTGTTATTCCAGGTCTATTGGAGCGGTGGTATGCAGAACGTAAAGTGATGCAGGGGAATGTACGAACGGCCCGACGGTTATTAGCAGGAATAGATATAGATCAGGAGTTATCGAAACAAATCCAAAGATTGCTCTAATTGTATAAATAACTATATACGGAGCAATTACTAATGAACTTTTATGAAATACTAAAACCAATGGCAAAAAACGACACATATCTAAAACGGTATGTGTCGTTCATCAATCACAGAATAGGTAGAGATGTCCCAGATGAATATGTTGAACGGCATCACATTCTCCCAGTGTCATTATTTAAAGAATATAAAAAAACGAATGAAAATATAATATCATTGACTGGCCGAGAGCACTTTATTGCTCATTGGATGTTAGCCAAATGTTTAAAATCAAACAAAATGTGGTTTGCATTCAATCAAATGCGTAGAGTTGGCGACGGCAGTAGTATTTTATACACATACGCCAGACAAGAAATATCACGCTGCATATCTGAAGCAAACAGCGGGAAAATTAGAACAAAAGAACACATGGATGCCATAAAAGCATCGTTTAAAGGAAAGGCACCCGCTAGAATTATGAGTACGAATGAAGCGTGTTGGCTAGCCACAGACGATATACGATGGGACAGTGGAGAAGCAATACCGCTGGCGCGTGGAAGAAGACATACACAAGAAACAAAAGAAAAAATATCAGCCGCGAATGCAGGTAAGCAACATTACATACATGAAATTTCAAACGAGATTCGTATGTTCGCCCCAGATTCAGTTCAAGATGGATTTGTGTTATATATAAATCCGCAGTGGTTTGAATCTACCGTTAGTGATACGGTGTGGGCATATAACAAAATAACAAACACACATGTTAGAATATCTGAGGATAACATCCCAACAGGTTATAAGAAAGGTAGAAATCATGTTGGTTGGAGTTCTGTAAATGCCGCAACAACACTAAGATATATAGACCTGTATACTAAACAATATTGTTTGCTAGAATCACATGAAGTACGCCACGACCGTCATGCCAGATTTGAAGGTCATAAAATAGAAAATATAAACGTGATGTCGATGAACGGTTTGGTTGCCGTTGGGATTGACAATATTTTGCAATTATTGAAATTCAATGATATTATAATATCTAGAGATGAATTAAAACATAATGTAGTTAAAAAACCTCATCATAATAATGGTGTTGAGATGAGGGAGTTTAGAGAAAAACACAGTGGAAAAACTCTCAAAGAAATCGGAGTTGAAGTGATGAAATTGACTGAGTTTAAAATGGTAGCAACAGAAGAGGTATATTGTAATGACGGAAGATATTGAGGAGATCATCGCTACAAATGATCCACAGATTATCGCAAATTATATAAAAAAGCATAAACTTGTGTTAAAAGATGGCACAATTTCAAACCCAGATGGACAACGCGAAGTTGAATACTGGGACAAGCGCCAGTTGGTTAAAAAAATCAACTTGAATTCGTAAATCATACTGCGACCTCATATAGTAATATATGTTGAATAATCCCTTTAATTGTCTGGGAACTCCTTATAGGACAATCAGCAGCCAAGACCCAAACGGGTAAGGTTCAACGACTAGGCGAAAGCCGTACACTCAAGCGAGTGGAAATGGGGGACATCCTATTAGGATGAAGATATAGTCTGATCTATATGGTAACATATAGCAGTTCATCAGAGAACGGGACAAGTTGTAGCGAATTTGTTTGAACATAATGTGTATGGAGCCCTCCTAAATCCTGGTTGTAGATTCTTTGATCCACGATTGGGACAAAGTACGACATTAACTGGGCGAGTAATTGCACGACATATGGCAGCAAAGGTCAATGAGGTTATTGCAGGCGAATATGATCATGTGGGCAAGGCTATTATATACGGCGACACGGATTCGGCTTACTTCTCAGCACATCCAATCTTGAAAAATGAGATCGAGTCTGGTGATATTGATTGGTCAAAAGAAAATCAGATCATGTATTATGATGAAGTTTGTAAGATAGTAAATGATTCGTTTCCAGATTTCATGAAAACTGCCCATAATTCTCCGCAAGATTTCGGCAGGATCATTGCAGCAGGCCGTGAAATTGTTGGTGAGACTGGTATCTTTATTAAGAAGAAACGTTATGCAATCTTAGTATTTGATGACGAAGGCAATCGAGTTGATGTAGATGGTAAGCCGGGGAAGATCAAGGCACTTGGGCTAGATTTGCGTAGAAGTGATACCCCCGCGTTTATGCAAGATTTTCTTAGTGAAGTTCTGCTGATGGCACTTACAAAAGTACCAGAAAAAACAATCATTGATCGTATTAGGGAGTTTCGTGGAGAATTCAATGCAAAGCCAAGTTGGGAAAAAGGCACCCCAAAACGAGTCAACAACTTGACCAATCATACTACAAAATACAAAAAAACTGGCAAATGTGGAGTTGGTCATGCATTAGCAGCAATCAATTACAACAATTTGCTAGATATGTATTCGGATCAATATAGTGTTCGTATTACAGATGGTATGAAGACCATCGTTTGTAAATTAAAAGACAATCAGTTAAAAATGACTAGTATTGGAATTCCAACTGATGAGAAACGAATACCATCTTGGTATAAGGATTTGCCGTTTGATGATGCGGCAATGGAGGAAGCAATTATCACGAAAAAGATTGAAAACTTATTGGGTGTTATGAATTGGGACTTAAAAAGTGCTGAGACTAAATCAAACTTTAATGATCTATTCGATTTCAGTTGAAAAATTGACAATAATGATAATTGCTGTAACATAAACAAGTAACATAAACAAGTAACATAAACAAGTAACAGAGGAAATAAAAATGGTTAGGAAGATTAGAATTAAAGAACAACCTACCACAGATGAATCCCCAACAGCAGATGCCACTGCGACCGATAAGGTTGGAAACTCTCTTTCTGAAAAGCAGGGAGCAGAGGTGATAAAGTTGTTGACAACAATGGATTGGAAATTGTGGGAAATCCTACAGACATTCAGACGCCTAGAGAAAAAAATCTCACATGATGATTATGATGATTATGATGATTAAATAACATAGGTAATAAATGATAGGGCCTAAAGAAAGTTCACATAAAAGAAGACATTTACCACATTGTCATGCCCGTGGACTACTGTTAGAAAACCACTCGAGCGTTTCGCTCCAAACATAAACAAATTGAGGGCATTTTTATGTCTAAGCCAAATAGTAGTACTGACCAAATCAACATTAATGATGTAAAATACGATCTGTTGAAGATCATTGAACCGTATGATGGTATCCTTAGTAAGAAACAGTCTGCACCAGTATATCACCTATTTAATGCATATCTTCGTGATTTGTGCAAGGTACGTCAAGTTAAGGAATATACGATCCGCAGCACTGCACGGGATACTGCCATCACCTATGATGTAACTGTTAAATTCAGTGCTGACCGAAGTCCGAAGAAGTTGAAAATCCACGTAGGTACTTATCAGCACCCTTGGATTAGCCACTAATAAAAGATGGGAGTGTTCACTCCCATCTTCATAACAAATGAGGAAAAATTAATGAAAGACATTATTGCAGATATTGTGAAACATACTGCTGGATTGGGATTTATTTCCAATGTGAAGATAACAGGCACCGACAATGAAACTAACTTGGACGCCATGGACAATGACCGCACAGTGATTGTGAAAGGTAAATTGCATGCTGTTGAATCAGATTTTATTGGGGAATTCGGATTGGGCAACTTAGGATTTCTTAGTGGGGTATCCAATCTGTCAAACTACAAGGCAGACGATGCTTCAATTGAAGTTATTCGTAGAGATCACAATAGCACAAGTTCTCCTGATTCCTTATTATTTAAGGATGCTGATGGAAATACAGATAGGTATAGATTTATGAGCAAAGAAATCATAGATCAGCAGCTACAGACTGTGAAATTCAAGGGAGTAGATTGGGATGTTGTATTTGAACCCAGTAAACAAAAGGTAGCAGAACTACAACAAGTATCTAGTATCTATAGTGGGGTGGAACCAAATTTCACAGTGAAGACAGAAAATGGTTCTGTAATTATCACAGTTGGGGCACAGGATGGTAGTTACACTGGCAAACGTACATTTGCAAATGGGGTGACTGGTGAATTGAAAGATGGATATGCATGGCCATTGTCTAATGTATTGTCTGTTCTGAAACTAGGAATGAATGGTGCTTGTATCATGCAAATTTCATCCAAAGGAGCATTAATGATCACGGTTGTATCAGCAGTAGGTCAGTACGACTATATTTTCCCAGCCTTGAGCATCTAGGAGAAAAAGAGTGAGTGATAAAAATCCATGTTTAAACATTGGAATAGTATTCGGCGCATTTGATATGCTGCATGTCGGACACTTGGCACTACTAGAATATGCATGTGATTGGTGTGACCATCTAATTGTGGGATTGCACGTTGATCCGAGTCGTGAGCGAGATTGGAAAAATCCACCAGTGCAGACAATAGTAGAGCGATTCATACAATTGGAGTCTACACGATTTGTTCATGAAATTATTCCTTACGAGACTGAACAAGATTTGGTGGATATCCTCACTCTTTATCGTCCAGATGTTAGATTCCTTGGTAGTGATTATATTGACAAATCATTTACTGGTGAGAAAGAATGCAGAGAGATTGGAATAGAAATAAAGTATGTTCAGCGTGATCATAGATTTAGTTCTAGTCTTTCACGTCAAATGCTAGCAACAAAGAATGTCAAGTTCAAAGAATTGGCACAGACAGGCACGCATCACGACACCACAGTCGGTCATTGGGATACATTTTTCAATGAAGGTCGTGACGCCAACTTAGAGGATACAGAATGAAGTTATTAAATAAAATATGGGCAAAATTGACCATTAAAGACAAAATGCAGCAAGAAAAGAAGTTGGCAACTATCAACAAAGAACCATGGGTGGCTGTCGTCAATGTCGAATTCACTGACCCAGAAGATTCGACTAGTGGGGCATTTGAATTGGATTGGAATGAATTCTTTGTTTCTATGTTGACTGATCAAGGGTATAGTGGACGAACCGACTCTGAAGTAATTGATCAATGGTTTCGTGATGTGTGTCGCGGTGTCATTTCAGAAGATTTCGATCAACAGACATAGGAGATTGTATGATGAATTACATTATAGTTGATACCGCCAATTTATTTTTCAAATCAAAATATTCTACTATTGGTGACATTGATAGTAAAATAGGAATGTCACTGCATATCATGTTCAAAAGTATCGCCAAAGCAGTTCGTGACCATGGTGGCGATGAAACCCCACATGTTGTATTCACTCTAGAGGGCAAAGGTGACCTAAATTGGCGTAAGGCCATGTATAGTCCATACAAAATGAATAGACATGTCGCCAGAGCATTGGCTGAATCTAAAATGTCTAATCGTGAGTTAGAAGAAGAAAAACTTATGTTTGATGCATATGGAGAGTTTAAAGAGTTTCTAACTACCAAAACAAATTGTACAGTATTATATCAAGAATTGGTAGAGGGAGATGATTTTGTTGCAAGATGGATACAGACTCACCCAGATGATAACCATGCGATAATTTCAACTGATACTGACTTCATTCAATTAGTGACTGATAACGTGTGTTTATATGATGGCATGAAAGATATCACATATAGAAAGGATGGTATTTACAATCCAGAAAATCAGCGCCTAGACTTCACTATTGGTGGGAATGCCAAAATAAAAACTGGCGATGTCATCGACGATGATACTCCGCATTCCGAGGGAGATGATTGGATTGAGTGGTATATGTTTATGAAATGCATCCGTGGTGATTCCAGTGATAATGTCTTTTCTGCATATCCTGGTGTCAGAGTAAAGGGAACAAAAAATAAAGTAGGGATAAGAGACGCCTACCTAGATCGGATCAATAAAGGTTATGATTGGAATAATTTCATGCTGCAAACATGGATGGATCACGATGACAAGGAACACACTGTTCTCGAAGACTATGAAAGAAATGTGAATCTAATTGACTTGACAAAACACCCAGATGACATCAAGGAAGCACTGGACGCTACAATTATTGAACGGGTACAAGATGAACCAAAGAGTGGGGTTGGTTTGAAGTTCATGCAATTCTGTGGGGAATATAATCTCCCCAATATAGCGGGCGACATGCAAGCCCATGCCACCTACTTGAACAAGGGTTATAAGTAGTGATAATTGCTGCCATTTATATAAATACTACTATAACTAATAATAGGAGTTTATATAAATGGCACGACCTAAACCAGAGATACTTGTAGAATACACTGACAGTAAAACTTACAAAAGCGAACAAATCCTCAAATCAGTTGCAATCTATGCTGTATTTTTTCAAAACACCCCAATAAATTTACGAAGTCTCAATAGCTTGGTAAATTATCCGGGACCAAAGTATAAAAAAGTTAGTTTCAGTAATTCTGGACATGCGTTTAATCTGGCAGATAGATTGAACAAATTGTTCAAAACCACGGATTTCACAGTAGTGAAATTGACACATGGTGAAACTATTGAAGAATCAGACGATTAAGCAACAAATTGGGGTATATTTATTAAGTAAAGACCCAAAATCAAATGCTGACATCAATGATATTTTTATGGATAGAACTGGATCTTCATTGCGACTAACCGTATATGGCAAGAATCTAATGAATACCCAGTTTGATTCTTACGAATTCTCAATACAACAACATACTAAAATTTCAGTTGGTCGATTAGTTTCTCTATCTAAAGAAATGACCGCTCCTTATTATTTAAAAATTACCAAAGCATCATCCAAGATAATATTATATAGCAAAGACGATGCGATCATTCTGAAATTGAGTGGGGGGTTTGAAAACTGGATAACACAATTTTCTTAAATATATTGACATGATTTGCAAAAGCATTTATAATCTATTCCATAAATTAATCACAGAGAGAAAAACATCATGTCTGACTTCAATCAACGAGTAATACGTCTATCCAAATTGGCAGCATATATTAAACATCATGCAAAAGTTAAACAGCCTGTCATGATTTGGGGGCCACCAGGTGTTGGCAAGTCTGAAGTTGTAGACCAAATCCGCCTAAGTTATCCAGGCAAGACCAAATTGATTGATATGCGTTTATCCCTGTATGAACCTACTGATCTACGTGGATATCCTGTTCCAGATATGGAATCAAAGCAGATGATTTGGTTTCCACCATCTGATCTACCAACTGAACAAGATGCCAAAGAATATGATCACATTGTATTACTACTCGATGAACTGAATGGTGCCATGCCTGCGACCCTCCTATCGGCGTATCAGTTGATTCTCAACCGAAAACTAGGATCATATACACTTCCAGACAATGTCATTGTGGTGGCAGCAGGAAACCGAGAGAGTGACAAGGGGGTTACATATCGTATGCCAAAACCGTTGGCAAACCGATTTGTGCATTATGAAGTAGCAGCAAATTATGACGATTGGTTTGATTGGGCTGTAAATAATAACATTCACCCAGATGTTATTGGATATATCACAGTTAACAAACAATCACTATACACATTCGATCCAAAGAGTGCAGAACGATCATTTGCAACTCCACGATCTTGGACATTTGTTAGTAACTTACTGCACGATTCAGACTATTTGTCAAGTGATGAAATAACAGATATGGTCGCAGGTACTATTGGTGATGGGTTGGCAGTACAATTCAAAGCCCACCGTGCCATCTCAACGAAGTTACCAAATCCATCGCATATTTTGAATGGTACTGTGACTGAATTAAAAACTAAAGAGATCAGTGCAATGTTCACACTGACTACATCAATGGCATATGAACTTAAATCTAAACACGATCAAATGGGTCGTGAAGTGTCAGAAGCAGAATTTCTGCAAATGATGGATAACTGCTTCGGATTTTGGATGAAAAACTTCGAACCAGAAATGATTGTTATGTCAGTGAAGATGCTATTTTCAAAGTATAACGTTAATACAAATATCAACTTACGAAAGATGGCAAATTGGCCTGAATTCATGAAAGGATATGGTGATTTGATCGCATCGGCATAATATACAAATGGGGAGTTTTAACTCCCCATTTTAATGGTGAATGACATGACAAAGAAGAAGAAACCACCCAAAGAATATATACCTCTGGCCAAACAAGAATTGATATTGAAAGGCAGAGCGCGTGTATATGGTCACGAAGAAATTGTTGCTGTGTTTGGAACACATGAGGTATCAGGAGCAGATATTGCGCAATGGAGAGAGCACACATGGGATAAAAACAATATTTTATATATTAAACAATGGGGTGATCGTGGGGATGTCGGCCCATTTGAACAACTGCAAAGAAAGGGCAATATTCGTACATTCGCGAAAGAAATACAAATCCGACCACTATATATCAACATTGAAGATCATGGGTGGGATAATTCAATACCTACAGTATCATCAAACCTGATAACTAAGATAAGTTTTTTCTATCAGGATGATATGGTATTATTTAAACTATTAGCCACATGTGAATACCATACCCCCATTAACAAAAAATTATAAACCAAATATCACTGTACATGATTCAATATTTGGTTTATAATGCCATTATAAATTTTCAATAGGTGTATGAACTATGACCACTATCACTATCAAAACCAAAACCGAAATTACTGATATCTTAATTGCTGCTAGAGTGTCTATGCTATTCAATGCCCCATTTTGGGGACAAATTGCATGTAGATTGATATTAGAAGATGCTAGTGAATGGTGCCCAACAGCCGCAACCGATGGCCGAAAATTCTATTACAATGCACAATGGATTTCTGCTAAAACAACACAGGAATTGGTATTTTTGTTGGGTCATGAGATTGGTCATATCATGTATGAACACTTTTTACGAGTGGGCGACCGTGATAAACGTAGGTGGAACGAAGCAGGTGACTATGTCATCAACAGTATGTTGATTGATCAGAAAGTCGGTCAATTCATACAGACTGGACTATATGATAAACGATTTGATGGTATGACTACAGAACAAGTATATGATATTTTTCAACATTTTAAAACAGATATTCAAGTTGCTTTATTTAGTGCAACAATGCCACATGGAATGAATACAATTACTGACAAGTTTATGAGAAATCCTGTAAATATTAAAGTAAAAGCTGAACAACTTACTTTAGAAGGTATTGCACAATATTTTGTAGCTATTGAAGATGATCAGCAAAAATATGGTACTTTAAAAGATTTATATAAGATTATTTCTGTTTCACAATGTATTATTTATTGTAATAGTGTTAAACGTGTTGCTGATTTATTTGAAGCTATGAGTGAAGATGGGTTTCCTGTGTGTTGTATTCATAGTAGCATGGAGACAAAAGAAAGAGACAGAGCATTTACTGAATTCAAATCTGGAAGTTGCCGTGTTTTGATTTCATCAAATGTTACATCACGTGGTATTGATA
>ERZ767114.669-NODE-669-length-17927-cov-4.527171_pt1 | contig 17927 bp, 18 predicted proteins | sample MGYA00374952_ERZ767114 | MGnify/ENA primary metagenome ERZ767114 (study PRJEB28939, sample SAMN06267156) | marine metagenome | isolation source: Columbia River Estuary | place: USA:Columbia River Estuary, USA | collected 2012-05-05 ...
TCAGTTTTGTTATGAAGCTTGTTTCACTCTCGGATTTTTCATCCACAAAATGGGTTGTTCTTTGATGGGGCGCGCAGGCGCACCATGTTGTAACAAGGCAAGATCAAACGACTGCCCTTTTTCATCTTGCAAAGCAGCCTTCCTAATTTGAGCCACAACTGCCGCTTGAGCATCAACTGATTTGTCAGTTGCAGGCTGACAAACCGTTCTCAAAATATGAAGCAGGTTATCTTTGCCGCGTTCGTTGGTACTGCCGTAGCCCTTGATTAACTGCCCACACCGCGCAACCTCCAAAGCCAATGCAGAAGAGCGAAGGCAAGCTTGCCCAATGCCTTCAAGCCATTCTTCAATCAGCGATTGTTCGGTGGCATAGCGACTGCCTAGGGGCCGCAGTGCACGCATGGCCGCCAAAATGCGCAAACTCACAAGGCCAACAACGGAGTGACGAGCCAACTTAATGGGCATTGACCACGCGGCCTTGCCCTTCAAAATGCGTGCACGGTCCCACCTCAATAAACCCTGAGCCCAAGAGGACGGCAGCATGGCTGCAATCTCTGGCACACCTGGCTTGAAGTGGTCATAGACTTTCAGCAACTCGCCCTCTTTGAGTTTCACTTCGTTTGACACACGTTGCCAACGCGTTGCTTTGCTTTTCAGATGTGCCACCTGAATGATGTCGTCAAAAGCCATCCACAAGGCCAACCATCGAATGGCTTCTGTGGTCACTGGACAGTCAGCAGATGCACCAGGGCTGGCCAGTTCAATGGCTTTTAATTTCAACAAGCGCGTCACCATGAGTTGTGCATAGTTTTCGTTTTGGTATTGAACCAATCGATCAAATGCCAAGGCCAAGAGTTCGTGCGAGTGCTGCGGGAATTGCTGTGCCACTTGTGTTGGCAAACTAAAAGCCAAACTTACCTTTGGCGCAGCAGGTGACAAGACTTTTTCAACATAGGTCGCTTGTTCACGCTGCAAATTAACCCGCTCAAACGCCAATGTAAATCCACGCAAACTGGCTTTGGCAGAAGCGCTGTTGCCAGACAACACCGCTTCATAATGCCGACGCTCAAATGGCAGCAAACCGCTGGCGGCAATGGCACCCAACATGACAGCGCTGACCATGGTGCCCGCTTGCTGGCACAGACTGGCCATGTCCAGAACATGGTGTCTTAAGCTGTTGGCAGATATGACATCTAGCAAGGGTGCTTCTTGACGACGGCCATCACCCATCACCATTTTCTCGGCGGTGGTGAGAGCACGCGAAGATGAGCTGATCACGCAAGTGCGGTCTGACGATGCAAAGCCATTGCCAATTTGCCTAGCGGTTTCTAACAACTCTGAGGAAACCAAGGCATCCAATCGACCGGGCAAAGGGTTCAAACCCAACACTGGTTTTTGGCCCTTGAGTTGGCTATTTGAGACTGGGTAAATTTCGAGGTAGTAAGTGGTGGCGCCCGTGCGCTGTGCCACGCCAGGAATAGAAGTGGCTTGTGCAGGGTAATCGGCTATGCGCGCAACATCGACCAACCAATCGGCCAAGACGCCCCCGCCTTCACCGCCTAATGCACACAACAAGATCGATACAGCCTGAGTCATGTTGATTTCAATATAAAAGCCATTAGGCCGGTTGCAAAAAGCGAGTCATCCATGTCTGAAGGCGAGCGCCAATGCGCTCCCAAGGACTCGGATTCTGAACCACTTCTGCTCGGTAAAACGAAGGGCACAAAGTAGCTGCGTGTGCGTTTTCGCCGCACAAACCACAGCCCACACAACCCTCAATGACGGTGGCCACAGGATCTACTTTCAAAGGATCGGGGTTGTCTTTAAGTGTGAGGGTTGGGCAACCAGAGAGCCGAATGCAAGCATGGTCGCCGTTGCAAACGTCTTCATCAACACCATACTTCACACGCTCAACGCGCTTGCCTTTGGCCAACAAAGAGGCAAGCCATGGCTTGATGCGACGCTGCCGCTCTAACTGGCACTCACCCTCGGCCACAATGACCTTCAGCCCTTGGAAATCGGTGGTGAAGGCCTCTGTGAGCGTAGCCTGCATTTCGGCAACTTCATAGGTGTGCACTGTTTTCAACCACTGAACACCCAGGCCCTTTAAGGTGGATTCAATCACTTGGTTGGTATGAACCACACTTTCTCTCTTGTCGCTTGTAGCGTCTTTGGACAACTCGGTGGGCGTATTGATGATGTCTTGCGTTCCGGTGGCCGAGGTATAGCCATTTTTAAAGATCAGCAAGACCGCATCATCGCCATTGAAAAGTGCGCTTTGCACACCCGTGAGCAAACCGTTGTGCCAAAAGCCGCCATCGCCCATGACCGACAAAACACGCCGCTTCATGAGCGGAGAAACACCCGCACGGCTGGCCAAGCTCATGCCATATCCCAAAATAGAATGGCCGACAGAAAATGGCTCAAAGGTGGCCAGCGCATGACAACCAATGTCACCCGATACATGCACTGGGCCCACCGTTTCTTGTGCCAGCTTCAAAGCAGAAAAAACGGGGCGCTCGGGGCAGCCAATGCACATGCTGGGTGGCCTTGCTGGAATAGGAATTCCAAGCATCGTTTGCACTTCTTGCCGTCTCTTTGTATTGCCTTGCAACCATTCTTGCGTTGTCTTGGGCACGGCATTGGGTTCATGCCGATTGAGAAAATTCAGCAAACCTTCCGCCATGACCTCGGCTGTGTATTCGCCGCCAGAAGGCAACATGTCTTTGCCATGCAAAGGCGTTTGCAAATCTAAGCGGCGCAGCATAAGCGCCAACTCTTGTTCAATGTACTCAGGCTGACCTTCTTCCAACAACAGCACAGCCGACTTGTCTTTGCAAAAATCGATCAGCTCAGTGGGCACCAAGGGATAGGTCACGTTCAAGACCAAAATTGACAGACTTGAAACACCAAATGCATCTGACAAATCAAATTGCTGAAGCGCCCGAATGAGCGTGTTGTAAAGGCCGCCTTGCACAATCAAACCCAAATGCTTGTGCTGGGTGCCAGGGAAATGTTCGTTCAAGCCATTGGCAAGAATGAACTCACGCGCTGCAGGCAGCCTGTGCGCCACTTTGCGTTTTTCTTGTGCAAACGTGACTGGCGGATGGGCCAATCGCATGTAATCAAAACCAGCGGGCTCGGCAATCAAATTCTTTTTAGAAAGCAAGGGCGCTTGGTTTGTTTTGGCCACAAACTGCCCACGCACATGGCAAGCGCGTATGCGCAACTCCATCATGACGGGCATGTTCGATGCCTCAGACAAACGAAATCCCTGCTCGACCATGTTGACCATTTGACCTAACTCAGGCCGAGGATCAAGCAAGCACATGCCCGACTTCAAGGCATAGGCGTGCGTGCGTTCTTGAATAACGCTAGCACCCTCGCCGTAATCTTCGCCCACCACAATGAGCACGCCGCCCGTCACGCCAGGCGATGACAAATTAGACAAAGCATCGGCCGCTACATTGGTGCCAACAATGGATTTCCAAGTCACTGCACCCCGAATGGGGTAATGAATAGAAGCCCCCAACATGGCCGCCGCAGAAGCTTCGTTGGAACAGGCTTCCACATGAACCCCCAACTCATCCATGTAAGGCTTGGCTTGCACCATCACATCTAACAGGTGCGATACGGGCGCACCTTGATAGCCCCCTACATAAGCAACGCCCGACTGAAGCAAGCCTTTGGTAATGGCTAAAATGCCCTCGCCTCTAAACACCTCACCCTCGCCCATGCGAAGGGCCTTGATTTCTTCATGAAACGAAACTTCCAAACCTTACTCCAATCAAGCCTTAGCGTACTTACCCGTTAGCTGAGGAGTTGTTCCTGTGAATCCACGTTGTTCACGCTCTAAGCGTGTTTCTCTGGACCAGGTTCTCTTCAGATCATCTTTCACGGCTATTGTAAGGCGGCCCATTCCTTCAACTTCCAACTCAACTTTGTCGCCATCTTGAAAAGAAGAAAGGCCTCGATGGTTAGTGCCAGTGGCAATGATGTCGCCTGGCTCTAATTCATGAATACCAGAAACCCATTCAATACAACGAGGAATTTTGTGCGCCATGTCATCGGTGTTGAAGTTTTGCTTCAACACGCCATTCACCCACAAACGCACCTGCAATTTATGCGGGTCTTTGACTTCATCGGCAGTGACAATGTAGGGGCCAATGGGCGCAAACGTAGCGCGTGATTTCATTTGATAAAAAGAATTGCTTTCGGGCTGAACACCCCTAGCAGAGCCATCAATGAAATTCACATAGCCAAAGATATGCTCCATGGCTTTGGATGCAGGAATAAAACTCCCCCGTTTACCAATGATCAAGGCCAGTTCAGCCTCGCCTTCAAAAATAGTCGAGGGGATGTCTGGCAACACCATGGTTTCACCATGTCCAATGATGCAACCTGGCGACTTGTGAAAAGCATTGATTAAAGCTGCTTGCTTTCGCGTGCCATCTTCCATGTAGTTCACTGCCATGCATTCGATGTTGACGGGCTTGGGTAAGGGCGGGCGAATTTTGACACCAGCTATTGGGATTGTTTTGCCCGATTCAACAAACTTTTCAATTCGGGGCTTGACTTGATCAAACGAGCCAATCAAACCATTCATCAAATCGCCAATGCCGTTGTGGGGAATATTTGAAACGACAGAGGTGATGTCAACCAAACCATCCCCCTTGATAATGCCAACTCGGTAGTCGTTAAAAAGCATAATTTTCATAATGATCCCTCTTAGAGTGGCGGGTTAGAAGCGGTGTTGAAGAGTCATCATAGGACTGCGGCTTAGAGTAATCAATGGATTTCAGTCTCAATTGACTGCGGTTTTCCCTAATCGACTCTCTATTCTTTTGGTCTCACTATGGGTGTACCTTAGGAGCCCCATATGAACTTCGATCAAACTGAGCAAAGAAGAACTTTCATCAAAGTCGCCATCGGCTTGAGTTCTGCGTCTTGGGCTTCATGGGCAACGGCCAGTCCAAGTTCAACAGCGCAGGGTTCACCCTTGGAAACGCAATTGCGAAGGTTGCCAAACAACGCAGAGCCCATGGTTGTATCTGGAAGAGTCACGAATTCCCAAAATAAGCCTTGCTGTGGGCAGTCTGTTTTGGCCAACCCAAAGTCGATCGTCACAGATGCCGATGGCCGTTTTTGGCAAGTAACCAACACGGCAGAATTTAAAAACGCCAACATGACAAGCAGCAAGCAAATTGCCAATCACCAACTGACACAAGACGCGGGTGGTGTTTGGCGGCTTTATCTCGAATTGAGTGCTTAAAAATAAGCTGGCAAAAACTTTGCCGCAATGGCCCAACGCTCTTCCATCCAATGCCATGCCAAGTGCGCAATCAGGGCTGATAAAACAATTGTCAAAATACGCGCATAAGCTTTGGTAGCAAGCCACATGGCTACAGGTACACCCAGAAGCAAAACCAAGAGCTGACCAGCTTCAACACCAAGGTTAAAAGAAAGCAAAGACAGCACATGGTGTGTGCCGGCAAATTGCATACTTTCGTGCAGGGCAAATGAGAATCCAAATCCATGAATCAGCCCAAACAGCGTGCAAACAAGCCATCTGCGGTGCACATCGGCGCGCCAGATATTTTCCAAGGCCATGTACAAGATAGAAAATGCGATGGCCAATTCCACCCAAGGCATGAACCACAATCCTGAAGGCGCATAGCCCATTGCAGCCGCAATGAGTGTTAGTGAATGAGCGACAGTGAAACTGGTGATCACACCCACCAAACTAAGCCATTGTGTGGCCGTCAAAATTAAGCACGCGATAAAAAGCAAGTGGTCCGTACCACTCAAAATATGCTTGAAGCCCATTTGAATAAATCGCCAAGAAGCCTGCCAGGCACTTGGGTTCAGCAAGACTGCACCCTCCCTGGCATTGAATTCAAACGCACGTTCTTCAGCATCCAGCAATTGAAATCTCAAATCAATGGCCACCCTTTGAGCAAGCCTTTCAAGTCCAAAATCGATTTCGATATTTGAGTTGTCGTATTTAGCATTTACTTGCAGTTCAAGGTCCAAATACTGTTGATTCCAAACCAATTGCGATGGGAGATCCCATTGATCAGATCTCACATGCGTCAATGCTTGTTCGTATGAGATAAATGCGCGGTTAGATGGCAGACTGATCCGTGTACTTCTAACACTTACCTGCGTCAAAGCTTGCTTATCTTGAGTAATTTTGAGGTTGTCAACAAACCATAACTCCGCTGCTTGCTGCAAAGAGGGCTTGATATTGGGGATGTCTAGGTAAAGGTTGTTCACCAAGGGAAATTCAACCTCTTTCATTGAACTCAAGGGCACTCGAATAAACAAAGTAAGGCTCTGCTCGTCTTGTTTCAGAAAAGACTTAACCTGCACATCATTTGGAATTTCGTGCGCTTGAGTACACACATAAAAACCTCCATTGGACAGCGTGACCGCCAATACCAACCGACACAACAAGCGTCCAATCGAACTAGGGGTTTGCGAGCATCTCATTCAAAATGGCTTCATAACAGTTGTTTTATACATGAGCCTATGCTAGCCTTAAACAAAAGAAATGATTTGTGCTTTGACTTCACTTCACAAATAAAAAGAGGTCGACTATATGCTTAATCGCACACGCTTCTCCTATCTTGCTTCAGCCCTTTTTGCCGCCATCGGGCTAACAGTATTGGCAATCAGCATTGTCGATCAGCCTGTCAACGCCAAAGCAGACACGGTCAAGGCACCTATCTTTGAAGTAGATCCACTTTGGCCCAAGCCCATGCCCAATCATTGGTTGCTTGGCATGGCCATTGGTATTTGGGTCGATGAAAAGGACCACGTCTGGATCATTCACCGTGGTGCAGACACACTCAACGCCAATGAACTGGCCCTGACTAAAAATGTGGGTGAGTGCTGCGCGGCAGCACCCCCTGTTCTTGAGTTTGACCCCGCTGGCAGGTTAGTCCAAGCATGGGGTGGCCCTGGTCCTGGCTACGAATGGCCCGATTCGAATCACGGCATTCACATTGATCACAAAGGCAATGTTTGGATTGGTGGCAATGGCGAAAACGATGCACACATTTTGAAATTTACCCGTGACGGTAGATTCTTAATGCAAATGGGAAAACACAAAGGCAATAAAGGCAGCAACGACACAGAAAACTTTGGCCGTGTTGCCAAAATATGGGTCGATCCCAAAACCAATGAGGCTTATGTTGCCGATGGTTATAAAAATAAACGCGTCGCCGTACTAGATGCCGACACTGGCGTCATGAAACGATATTGGGGCGCCTACGGCAACAAACCTGATGACGCCGATTTAGGCAAATACGACCCGTCTGCAGTACCGCCCAAACAATTTAGAAATCCAGTACATTGCGTTGAAAGAAGTCTTGATGGCATGGTCTATGTTTGCGACAGACAAGCCAACCGCATCCAAGTCTTTAAACCAGACGGCACCTATGTCAAAGAGGCCCATTTTGCAAAGCAGACCTTGGGTTCAGGCTCAACATGGGATTTGGCTTTCTCCAAGGATCCTCAGCAACGCTTCATTTTTCTGGCAGATGGCACGAATGAAAAAATTCGCGTCATTGTCAGAGAAACCATGATGGAACTCACCAATTTTGGCGACGGAGGCAGACAGCCAGGTCAGTTTTTTGGCGTTCACAGTATCGCCACAGACTCTAAAGGCAACATCTACACCACAGAAACCTACGAAGGCAAACGCCTGCAAAAGTTTGTCTACAAAGGCATGGGTGAGGTGGCAAGATCACAGGGCACTGTCTGGCCTAAACGCTAATCACTGAAACAGCACATCGTCAAAAATTGCCACAGCTCGGGTCCAGCCTGCAGACGCGCCTCTGATCTTGTGCGGAAAGCAGCTGATGTAAAAGCCTGAAGCAGGCAATGACTCCAAGTTGTGCAGTTTTTCGATGTGGCAATAGCCAATGTCTCTGCCTGCTTTATGCCCTTCCCAAATAAGTGAGGCATCTTGCGAGGCCTTGTACTTTTCTGCAGTGTGCACAAAAGGTGCGTCCCAGCTCCATGCGTCTGTGCCTGTGAGTCGAATGCCTCTTTCTAGCAAGTACATGGTGGCTTCATAGCCCATGCCACAACCCGTAGCAACATAATTGGCATGCCCATATTTCATGCCAGCAGCCGTGTTGATGACCACAATTTCTAGCGGCTGCAACACATGCTTGATTCTTTTTAATTCAGCTTCCACATCTTCGGCCGTGACCACATAGCCATCTGCAAAATGTCGGAAATCGAGTTTGACGCCTGGCTGAAAACACCACTCAAGCGGCACATCGTGGATGGCAATGGCAGGCTTCTTGTCACCCAAGGCATTGTCCATGGTGGAATGAAAGTGGTAAGGCGCATCCAAATGCGTGCCGTTGTGCGTTGACAGTTGAACGGTTTCAACAGCCCATCCTTCGCCATCCGGCAAGTCTTCTTTTTTCAGTCCTGGAAAAAAAGGTGCAATTTGTTCGAACGAATTTTCGTGTGTGAAATATTCAATTTTGGGCGCAAAAGCTGGAGGGTCGCTGATGACATCGTTTTCAAGAAAGATGGACAGGTCTACAAATTTTCGTGTCATGGCTATCGGCTCTTTCATTTCCAAAAAGTCAAAATAAGTTTACAGTCGGTCGCAAATCAAAGCAAATTGAATTCAGTCCACAATGTCCATTCAAGCCTCAGAGCCAACCAAAGTCAACGCCAAAGACTTACTCATGGTTCTCATTGTGACGGTTTCATGGGGCATGAACTACCCCATCATGAAGTATGTGGTCAACAGCTACCCACCTTCAGCATTTAGGGCCTACACCTTCATCGTTGGTTTTGTCTCGCTAGGCATTTACGCTTATTACAAAGGCATTTCTTTGTCGGTGATCAGCACCGAGAGATGGCCCGTCTTCAAATTGAGCATGTTCAACATGGTGGGTTGGCACCTGCCCATGATTTATGGGGTTAGCATGCTCAACTCGGGTCGTGCTGCCATCATTGGTTACACCATGCCCGTTTGGGCCTTGTTGGCCAGCGCCTTGCTCTACAAAGAAAAAATCACTGCCCGATCACTTGTCAGCATTGTTTTGGCCATGACAGCGGCTTTGCTTTTGGCATGGGGCAGTCGACAGCAATGGGGCAATCACCCCTTAGGCGTTGGCGTGATGCTGGTGGCAGCGGTCATATGGGGCACTGGCAATGCCATGGTGAAAAATGCAAAGCTTGCGCTTCATGGCGTGGCCCTCACCTTTTGGGCCCTGTTCATTGCTTTTGTATTCTTTTTTGGTATCACTGTGGCCTTTGAAACAGACCAGTGGGCTTGGCCCAATTTAATGCAATGGCTGGCCATTCTGTATGGCGGCGTTGTCACATTTGCAGTGAGCTATGTGGCTTGGTTTCATGTCGCCAGAAAACTGTCTGCCGTCTCTAGCGGCCTCTCCATCATGCTGGTGCCCGTGTTTGGTGTGACGGGCGGCGCATTGGTGCTGGGCGAGGCTGTCACCGTCCCCGATCTCTCTGCACTGATTTTGATCTTGATCGCCATGGTGGTGGTGCTCTCGCCCAATATCAATGTCAAACAAATTTTGAAACTCAAATCAGAAACCTAATTTCAAGAAGGAGCCCCAATGATCCAAACGCGTCATATTTTTACCATCAAATTATCTGTCCCCAGCATCATCGATTTGGGCCAAACGCCCATGGGCGGTCGCAAAATTGCCCAAGTCAGTGGTGGCGAATTTACGGGTGACCGCATGAAGGGCACCGTGGTTCAAGCACCCGGCGGTGATTGGTTGCTCATGCGGCCCGATCAAGTGCTGACACTTGACGTGCGCTTAACTTTGCTCACGGACGATGGCGAATACATCTACATGTCTTACCGCGGCTTAAGACATGGCCCGAAGGAAGTGATGGACAAACTCAACAAGGGTGAGGCCGTTGACCCCGCTTTGTACTACTTCCGCATGACGCCCATCTTTGAAACCTCAAGTACCCAATACGCTTGGCTCAATCGAATCATTGGCGTTGGCACTGGCCGACGCGAAAGCACGGGCCCTATTTATGAGGTCTACGAAGTTTTGTAAACGACTGGCTTAAAACGACTGGCTTACAGCTTGGCCGAAGTTGCTTCGTAATTGATCACAAATTCTTCTGGTACCGCAGGCCCCCACAAATAGAAAGAATCGTGTTGCGGGTAGTTGCCTGTGGCCCAATCGTGGTCAGCGGGCACAAAGTCGATGTCATACGAAAACTCGCTGTAGCTGCCCCACGGGTCTCTGGAATAAAAGAAATAGTTAGAGCCCAGTACATGCCTGCCCACGCCCCACCCCTTCGTGTAGCCCGCCTCTAGCATTTGGGCCATGCCCAGCCCTACGTCCTCCAACTGGGCCACATCCCAACTGAGGTGATGCAGACCTGGGCCTTCCGATTTGACAAAAGCCAGCATGTGGTGATCGCTGCCATGAATGCCGTGCATGAAAACGATGAAATCGTCGGAGCGATCGGTCACTCGCAAGCCCAAGACTTGGGTGAAAAAATCAACCGACTCTGGCACCTTGTTGGAAAACAAAAGAGCGTGTGACAAGCGTCTGGGCTTGACCTGGTGAATGCTAGAGCGTGTGGGCGCATTGCCTTTGCCAACTGGCGCTTTGGAAATAAAGGGTGTGAGGCTTTTTTCTTTCGGAGAACATTGGGCTGCAGCAATGATCTGAACAAAGAACCCCTCTGGGTGAACCACCCAAATGCCTTCAGCACTGCCCAAAGGATGGGGGGTGCCATGGCTGTAAGGCAAAGATTCAACACGTTTTCGAATTTCGGCCATGTCTTCCTCAAAGGCCGCGAAAACCAAGTACTGCAACACCTTCTTAGCCCCACCCGGCAGAATGCTGGCCCAGCACTGCGAATGGCCATGGGTGTGCAAATCGACTTGATGGGCGGTATGCCTGACATCTAAGCCAAAGGCGTTGTAGTAATCGACAGCTGCTTTTAAATCAGGAACCGTGAAGACCACCCGATCTAAGGAGTGCACAACACTGGAATTTTTTCGATGGGGGGATTTACTCATGGTGACACCTCTCTTGACCGCTGGGATACTGGTGATAGCATTGCCTTAGAAGCCACTATCGACGTTGAAAAAGTAAGGAAAACTATGCCTATTCACTCTTTGAATCATTTTTTCATTCGCTCCGAGAACCTAGAACTCACCAAAGAGTTTTACATGACTGTATTGGGTTTTGAAGTTATGGCAAGACCCGATTTTCCCTTCCCCGGTTATTGGTTAGGCATCAATGGCTCGATTCAGGTTCACTTGGGCCCGTCCAACATTCCCAACCGAGAAAAATACTACATCGGCACCGGCAGCGATGCCGCCAACGGCCAGACGGGCGTCATTGACCATGTGGCATTTTTGGCTGAAGAGCCTGAATCATTTGTAGAGCGGTTTCAAGAGAAAAATATCAGCTTCAGGCCTAGGCATTTCCCTGAATCCAACCTCTACCAGCTGTTCATCAGAGACCCCAATGGCGTCATGATTGAGCTCAACTTTTTCAACATCACCCAAGCACCCGCCTGGAATGGCGAGGACTACTCCAAAATGGAACGTGTGACCGAGACTCACAGCACCTAGAGAATTTCTGCATTTCTTAATGCAAGTTAGGGTAAAAGCCGATACCAGTTCAGCGTCTCTCTCTTAGCATTGCCAAGTCATTCTTTTAAAAACTTGGGAGACATTCATGGACAACATGCGACGCAAGGTGATAGGAACGGGTACCGCTGCTTTGGTGGCAGCCTCAGTACCAGGTAGTTTGGTTTTCGCGCAAGGCGCACCCATCAAAATTGGCATGAGCATGCCTCAAACGGGTGGTCTTGGGGCTGGCGGACAAGCCGCCTTGATCGGTATTCGCATGTGGGTCGATGACGTGAATGCCAAAGGCGGCCTGCTGGGCAGAAAAGTAGAGTTCATCGTTTATGACGACCAAAGCAATGGCGCCAACACCCCGGGCATCTACACCAAGCTGCTAGATGTTGACAAGGTTGATATTCTCATTGCACCTTATGCCACCAACCCAACGGCCCCCATCATGCCTTTGGTCAAAGAGCGCGGCAAGCTGCTCATGGGCAATTTCTCCTTCCAAGTTAACTCCAAAGTCCAACACGACATGTGGTTTAACAACGCACCTTGGAACGATGCCAGAGGCTGGTCTGAGGGCTTTCTTGAAGCTGGTAAAAATGCCGGTGCAAAAAGCTTGGCTGTGTTTGCAGCCGATGCGGAGTTCCAACAGAATTTGGCCAATGGCGCGCGAGAAATTGCCCAAAGTTCAGGTTGGAACATTGTCTACAACCAAAACTACCCAGGCAACAACACAGACTTCTCATCCATCATTCGCTCAGTACGGGCAGCCAGGCCAGAGGCCGTGTTTGTGGCTTGCTACCCTAACGAAGCAGTGGCCATCATGCGGTCTGTCAATGAGATTGGCATAGGTTCACAAGTTCAAATTTTTGGCGGCGGTATGGTTGGCTTGCAATTCACGCCTGTCATGCAAAGCTTGGGCAGCTTGCTCAATGGCGTTGTCAACTTCAACTCTTATGTGCCAGGCATGAAGTTCCCAGGCATTGACGACTTCTTCAAACGCTACACAGAGCGCGCCGTAGCAGCCAAGGTCGATCCATTAGGATACTACCTGCCCCCATTCAACTATGCCATCGGCCAGATGATTGAGCAGGCTGTCAATGCCACCAAGACCATTGACAACAAGAGGCTGGCTGAGTACCTCCGCAGAACCGAGTTCAACACCATTGTGGGCCCCATCAGCTTTGACAAAAATGGTGAGCGTGCAAAACCAAGACTGGTTCAAACTCAGTTTAGAAACGTCAAGGACAACGACCTGGAACAATTCAGGAGCCCAGGCAAACAAGTGGTCGTTTGGCCAGCTGTCGACAAACAAGGCGACATCATCACACCATTCGATCGGGCCCGCAAAGCCACTTGATTGAGTCTTAACGCAACATCAATAGGTGAGGCCTTCAAAAGCCTCACCTCTCATTGAAGTATTCCAGATGATTTCTATCGATCTACTTTTTGAGGCGGTCCTCTTTGGCATTTTGCTGGGTTGTTTCTACGCAGCTGTCAGCTTGGGCCTCTCAGTTGCATTTGGTTTGCTTGATGTGCCCTATGTTGCGCATCCTGCCTTGCTTATTTTGGGCTCTTACTTCACTTTTCTGTTAAGTAAAACAGGCTTAGATCCCATCATTTGCGGGCTTTTGCTGATGCCGGTTTTCTACCTCATCGGCATTGCACTTTATCGGTTTTATTACGAAACATTTGAACGGCGAAGCTCCGACACAGGCGTGCGCGGCTTGGCATTCTTCTTTGGCATTGCCTTCATCATCGAGGTTTGTCTCATTTTGGTGTTTGGTGTCGACCAACGTACTGTCAGCGCTACTTACATTGGCAGCAGTTTGGAAATTGGCGAGTACCGTTTCCCTTACCGTATGTTGGTGGCCTTTGGCATTGCCATCTTTCTCACCACCCTACTCACCCTGTACTTTTCCAAAACTTTCAATGGCCGTGCCATTAAAGCCGTGGGACAAGATGAGGGCGCTTTGAGACTGATGGGTGCCAACCCTGTCAAAATTAAGCAATTGGCATTTGGCATCGCCACCGCAGTCAACGCATTGGCAGGGGCCATGCTCATCATTGTGGGGCCCGTTGAACCCGCCATGGACCGAATTTACATTGGCCGCACTTTCTGCGTGGTGGTGCTTGCCGGTTTGGGCAGCATGAGCGGCACTTTGGTCGCAGGACTGATTTTAGGCATTGCAGAGTCCGTCGTCATGATGACCTTGGGAGCCTCTTGGGCACCTGCAGTTTCTTTTGGTTTGTTGCTCTTAATGCTGGGCATTAGACCTCAAGGTCTGTTTGGAAGATAAGTACCCATGAAATACAGCATTTACGCTTTTTTGACAATCCTGGCATTTCTAGGACTGTCCCTGATGAACGTCAACGAATACATTTTCTTTGCCGGCTTCGTCATCTTGCAATTTGTCGTGCTGGCAACCGCATGGAACATCTTGGGCGGCTACGCAGGCTATGTGAATTTTGGTGTGCCTGCCTTCATTGCCGTAGGGGCCTATTCCGCCGTCGTGCTTTTCAAATCTATTTCTGCACCTCTGGTGGTGCAAATCATTGGCGGCGGCATTCTGGCAGGCTTGTTGGGCCTCATGGTAGGACTCCTCACCCTTAAATTGCGCGGTATCTTTTTCTCAATTGCCACTGTGGCCGTGGTTTTCATCTTGGAAACTGTGGTCATGAATTGGCGCTATGTGGGCGGCGCTACTGGCTTGCAACTGACCAGGCCGCCAGATCTCTGGATTTTTGATACTTATACCCGCATGCTGTTTTTTGTCATGGCGGTTTTGGCCGTCTGCTCTGTGTCAATTGCCCGTTATATCCAAGACTCATTTTTAGGTCGTGGTTTAAGAGCGGTGCGCGATTCAGAAGAAGCCGCAGAGTGTTCGGGCGTTCCAACATTGAAAATCAAACTCATTGCGTGCACCATTTCTGGCGCACTCATGGGCATCGCTGGCGCCCCCATGCCCATGTACCTCAGCTACATTGAGCCAACGGCTACTTTCAACCTCAACTACTCTATCTCCGCTTTAGGCATGCCCATCATTGGCGGTACCTCGCACTGGATTGGCCCCGTCATAGGTGCACTTCTATTGGCCACCATTCAGCAGGTTGTTACCGTCACTGTTTCAAATGAACTGAATGTCTTGGTGGTGGGCGTCCTGTTGGTTTTATTTGTTGTTTTAGCACCCGATGGCATCTTAGGATTGATTAAAAAATGGAAACAATCCTCGAAGTAAACAACGTCGTCAAACAGTTTGGTGGTTTCACTGCGCTCTCGGGCGTCAATGTGAAAGTTCACAAAGGCGAGCGGCTGGGCTTAATTGGACCCAATGGGTCGGGTAAAACCACGCTGATCAACTGCATCTCTGGTGCATTCACAGACTATGAGGGTGCCATTCACTTTAACGGTCAAGATATTTCTAAACTTAAAGCGCACGAAAGAACAAAGCGTGGAATAGCTCGCAGCTTTCAAATTCCACGCCCTTTCAGCAGCATGACCGTGATGGAAAATTTGCTGGTGCCTTTTGCTTTTGTGGGCGGTAAAGATGGCCCAGAGCAACAAGAAGAAGCCATGACCATTTTGCGTGGCATGGGTTTGGCTGACAAAGCATTCGTGCAATCCAATCAATTGTCGCAAGTTGAATTGCGCAAAATGGAACTTGCACGGGCTATGGCCGCCAAGCCAAAATTGCTCATTTCAGATGAAGCCATGGCAGGCTTGTCCGGCAACGAGGTCGATGAAGTCCTTGATATTTTATTTGGCTTAAACAAGTTGGGTATCACCATCATCATGATTGAACACATCATGCAAGCCGTCATGAAATTTTCAGAGCGGATCATTTGTTTGGATGCCGGCAAAATCATTTGCGAAGGTACCCCCGAAACCATTGTGAAAAACCCAGAAGTACAAAGGGCCTACCTTGGCGACTAAACTCATCATCGAAAATATCGACGCTGGTTATGGCGCTGTGCGTGCGCTGCATGGCGTGTCACTGACCATTGAAAATGGACAAACAGTGGCCTTGTTGGGCACCAACGGCAATGGCAAAAGTACCCTCATGAAATGTGTCATGGGCATGGTCAAACCCGATCAGGGCAGCATTCGATTGGAAATGGATGGCGTCACCCACGACCTTACAAAGCTCTCTACAGAAGAAATTGTGAATTTGGGAGTCGCTTTAATTCCTGAAGGTCGAAGGCTGTTTCCCAAACTTACCGTCGAAGAAAATCTGTTGCTAGGTGCCTTTCGCGAAGTCTCACGCCCGCAAATTCCAGACAACATTGCCTTTTGCTATGAAGCGTTTCCAGTCTTGAAAGAGCGAAAGAGCCAGTTGGCAGGCTCTATGTCTGGCGGACAACAGCAAATGCTGGCCATTGCCCGAGCCCTGATGTCTTCACCCAAATTGCTCTTGGTGGACGAGCCCTCAGTGGGTCTTTCTCCTTTGTTGGTCTCTCAAACCATTAGCAAGCTGAAAGAGCTGAAAGAAAAATACAAACTCACTGTGCTCATGGCGGAGCAAAATTTCAAGCAAGCCATGCGCATTGCAGACCACGGTCACATCATTGTGCATGGTGAAATTGTGTTCAATGGCGATGTCGACACACTCATGAGCAATGACCTGGTGAAGAGCTACTACCTTGGCGTCTCCAAATAAACACTGATTCTCAATGCTTCCATAGCTTGTTTGTGAAGAGGAATTTTCAATGAAGTCCCCAGATTTTTCATACCTCAAAGCACAAACCATGGCTGATGTTTTTTCAGCCCTTCAAGAGCACGGTGACTCTGCGCAATTATTGGCAGGTGGCCAAAGCCTTTTGGCCATGTTGAATTTGCGCATGGCCAATCCCAAGATACTCATCGACATCAGCGGCCTTGAATCACTCAAAGGCATTCACAAAACTGGCGATGTGGTGCGCATTGGCGCCCTGACCACTCACCACGAAGTTCTTTCTTCTAGCATCGTGCAAACGCATGTGCCCCTGCTTGCGCAAGCAGTACCCTATGTGGCCCATTTGGCCATTCGCAACAAAGGCACCATCGGCGGAAGTTTGGCTTTGGGCGACCCTGCCGCCGAATACCCTGCTGTGGCTTTGGCATTGAATGCCACCCTGGTGATTCAAAGCGCAAGCGGTGAGCGGCGAGTCAAGGCCATAGATTTTTTCCTCAGCTTGTACCGCACAGCTGTTCAAGCTCATGAAGTGCTCATTGCAGTGGAGTTTCCTGTGGCCACTTCCAACCAACGTTTTGTGTTTTCAGAATTGGCCAGGCGAAAAGGCGATTACGCCATGGTGGGCATGGCCTTGGCAATCAGCTTAGAAGGACAAACCATTCAAGATGCTTCCTTGGCTTTCATGGCCATGGACGACAAGCCCATTTTGGCGCCTCACGCCATGAAAGCCATGGTGGGTCAACCCATCAACCAGCAGACCATTGCAGATGCCCAAAAGGGTCTGGATGCAGACCTGCATCCAGCGGGCGATTTATTGGCCAACGCAGCCACCAAAAAACATTTGTCACGGGTTCTTTTGTCAAGGGCTTTGATGCAAGCGGGAGCGACACATGTCTGAAAATTGCATGCATGCACAATTTACCGTCAACGGCGAAACTGTTGATGCCCAAGTGCCCGTTCGTATGCACTTGGTCGATTATTTGCGCGACGAACTGGGCCTCACGGGTTCGCACTTAGGTTGTGAACACGGCGTTTGCGGTGCCTGCCAAGTCATGGTGGATGGGCAAGTTGTGCGGGGGTGCCTGACTTTGGCCATTCAAGCCAATGGCAAACAGGTGCAAACCATTGAAGGCCTCACCGAAAACCGAGAGCTGCAACAATTGCAGGCTGCTTTTTTAGAGCACAACGCGTTTCAATGTGGCTTCTGCTCATCGGGCATGTTGCTCACTGCCTTAGAAATTACCAAGCACCACAAGCAGGCCACGCGCGAAGAAATTCGAGAATTAATCTCTGGCAACTACTGCCGATGCACGGGCTATCAGGCCATCGTGAATGCCATTGAGTCGGTCTTGGTCAAATCTTCTTCTGAATCAGGAGCCAAGGTATGAACGCACCCCACGAACTGCCACTGCACGCTGAAGGTGTGGCCACCCAAGAAAATTATGTGGGTCAAAGTGTGCCGCGCGCTGGCGCTAAAAAATTACTGGAAGGACGCGGCACCTACTTAGATGACTTGCGCCTCCCCCGATTGGTGCATGTTGTTTTTTTTAGAAGCCCCCATGCCCACGCTAACATCAAACAATTGGATCTTTCACAAGCTCGCAAACAACCCGGCGTCGTGGCGGTTTTTGACGGTCATG
>ERZ767114.670-NODE-670-length-17920-cov-68.353248_pt1 | contig 17920 bp, 16 predicted proteins | sample MGYA00374952_ERZ767114 | MGnify/ENA primary metagenome ERZ767114 (study PRJEB28939, sample SAMN06267156) | marine metagenome | isolation source: Columbia River Estuary | place: USA:Columbia River Estuary, USA | collected 2012-05-05 ...
ATTTCGACCCCGTCACACTTTTCATCTCTCATCTATTGATTCATGCCACTTATCGCCATACCAGTGCCGTTTAGAATAACCGCATACCCAGTAGGTGTTATCTTGACTAGAATGTCAGCGTGATAAGAAGAGGACAGTACATGAACCGCACACAGTCTGGCTTTACCCTTTTAGAATTGATGATGACCATGGCAATCTTGGTGCTCATCATTTCTATGGCCATGCCCTCCATGACCGGATTTGTACAGCGGAACCGGTTAAGCGCAGAAGTACGGGGTATCGTAGGTGCGGTGGCTCTCGCACGTTCTGAGGCCATTTCGCGTAGAACATTGGTGGCGGTGATGCCTCGTATTCTCAGCACTCCCGCAGTAGCTACAGACTGGAATACGGGCTGGCAGGTGATTGAAATCGGCAGTGATGCAAAACCTATTGATGCAAACGTATTCTTTCGACAGTCGGATCCATTTCCAACCGGTTATAGCCTAGTGTTTGATGATCCTGCTGCTATGTCGCCTGGAGAAGTCTTGGCTTTTAACGCGCGCGGTTTGGTCGTAAGGCCAGGTAAGAAAGTTATCATTACGCTTGATGATGGCAATGATAATATTTCAGAGATTCATATGCCGCTATCCGGTTCAGCTTACGTTAGGTCACCGACATGAAAAGACAACGCGGTATGGGCATGATCGAAATTCTAATGGCAGTGTTGATCACTGCTGTTGGCCTTATTGGTATCACTGGTATGCAAGCAGTCAGTCTCAAAAACAATTTGTCGGCACTCAACCGCAGTAACGCCATATTCTTGACCGGAACGATGGTTGACCGTATCCGAGCCAATCCGCAGGCCGATTATAAAACAATATATACCAGCGTCGGCGAGGTTGTTTCGGCGTCGCTGCTCGCTAGTTGCTCGGCCAACGATTCAAACTGCGGTATAGATGATATAGCGAGGCTACACATTGCGCAGTGGAAATGCTCTCTTGGCGGATATAAATCAGACACGTCATGTGTAGACATAAACCCAATAATGCCGGACGCCGAAGGTGAAATTACCACAAATGGCGCAGGTGACTTCGTCATTACCATACAGTGGGTAGACCGTCTTTCGTATGCTAATAGCGTCAAAACACCAGGTGGTCAAACTGTTTCTATATCAACGACATTAAGGAGGTAAATAACATGAATAACAGATTCCTTCTTAAAAGCCAATCGCAACATGGATTCACCCTAGTGGAATTGATAATTTCAATGGTATTGGGGTTGATTTTGATCGGCGGTGTGTATTCAGTTTTTACCGAAAATGCCCGTACCAGCCAATTGGTGCAAGCGACATCGCGTGTGCAAGAAAATGGCCGTTTTGCATTGTCTTACCTAATGTCAGAAATGAGGATGGTTGGCTATATGGGTTGTCTCTCTGGCCTCGACGTAGAGGGCCCCGACTTTGTTAATACCTTAAGGCCACTCGTAGATCCAGCTGCGGATTATTTTTATGATTTAAAAAAGGGCCAGCTTGAGGTTATTGAAAAAATTGGTACAAGTCATAATGTGATCCCCTGGCATGCAAATGATCCAGTACCGACAGAAAATACTGATATTGTGGTCATACGAGGCCTGTCGACCGGCGATGTCACCATAGATGGTGCGCCGCCCTCTAAATACGCAGCAAATTTCAAAGTCAAGGGAGCAGATACAGGGATTTATGAGGGCGATATCGTTTTCTTAAGTGACTGTCAAAGGGGTGCAGTTTTTCAGGTAACTAATGCTAACCCCAATCCCGGTGCCGACCGCACGGTTATTGTTCATAATGAAAGAGTAGGTGGGCCAGCTTCAACCGGACCTGGCAACGAGGATAAAGAGCTGTATAACGACGAGCCATTTAGTGATGGCGCTACCATACAAAAATTTACCGTAACGACTTACTTTGTCGCTCCAGCAAAGGATATCGAAAACAACGTTTTGTCATTGTGGCGAAAAGACGGTAGTGCGGAAGCGTTTGAATTGGTGTATGGAATTGAAGACCTCGAAATTTGGTTAGGAGAGGATACGAGTGGTGATGGCGTTCCAGATAGAATTGTGCGTCCTGTTAATTTAGTTGATGCTGGAATGGGTGATGTCGTGACCGTTGATATACGGGTTACGGCCAACAGCATTGACCCAGTCGAAGGGTCTGATCCGCTTAAACGTGACTTTTTTGCATCTGTGAAACTTAGGAATCGTGGGATATGAAACACATAAGCCGCTCAATCACAGGTTTGATGTTACGTCGAAAGTCTCAGCAGGGTGCGGCCTTGTTGATATCACTAATTTTGCTGTTAGTACTGACTTTTTTGGGCATCACCTCAATGCAAACAACCACATTAGAAGAGCGAATGACAGCAAATCAAAAGGACTATTATTTGGCCTTCGAGGCTGCTGAATACGCGCTCGACTTCGCTGAAGCCGAACTGGCGGTGCTGTTTTCAACAGGTGATTTTGATGTGGATGGACCGAATGGGCTTTACCAAGGCCATTTGACAGACTCAGAGCATGTTTGGAAAACGGTTAACTGGTCAGATGAAACAAAAGTTAAAGTTCTTGACGATTATCTTGATTTCGGCATTACCAGTGAAGCCCCTAAATTTATTGTTGAAGTCATGCAAATAGTAGAGTCTGGTTTAGATACGCACAATATTGGTAATGAATATGGTGAGCAAACGGGTGCAACCAAGACCACCATTTTTAGAGTAACTGCCCGGGGCGCTAGTGGAAAAGGTAGCGTAGTGTTTTTGCAATCCACTTTTGGCAAGGCCATTTAACGGTTTTAGGAGAGTGTTATGACCATTTTAAAAACATTTGGACTGGCATTGGTGCCATTACTGTTGATTGGCGGCGCCACAGCGGCGGACCTTGAATTGGCGCAAAAACCGATGGAATTGGCACAAGGGGTGTCGCCCAATGTTGTCATAATAATGGACGACTCTGGTTCGATGGATTGGGAAGTTATCACCAAAGGCTATAATAACAGTGGACTGTTTGCATACAACCAAAATAAAAAAGAGGCGGGGGACGTTGGCAGTGAAATTTTCGATCAAGATTTTTGCACGATAACGAGAAGTGGCACCTATTATGGGTATAAGCATGGCGTTCAGTTTGCCTCTAACTTTAGCCCTTCTGTCTGTGACACAGCCCATGACTTAGCCTGGCGCTTTAGAAATTCTGTCTATAACCCTTTATATTACGACCCTACAAAAATCTATGAGCCTTGGCCTGGCCTGTCTACGACAAACGATATTGACACTGGTAAACCAGTACCTTATTCAGAGCTGACAGCATACTTATCAAAAAATAACCCGTCAATTGGCCTGCTAGGATTTGATAACCCAGCAAACCCTGTTGAATTTGTCGACCTAGTAAAAAATGGGGCGATTAAATCTTCTGAACCCGTTTATGAAGTTGATGGCATTGTTGGAGGCGGTTTTGCCTATTATGATTGGACAGATAAACAACTAGAAGGTGAAGACGGCTACGGCGAGTTTAACGGGAAATATACATATAAGAACTACCGCGTTAAAGACAGGGATGATGGTGTTCTCTCAGACATTGACCTAGTGTCAGGCTCGCTGACAAGTGCTACTGACTTTGGAACAGCCGGCGTAGAAGTAGGTGACTGGGTAATCATCAAGGACCCAGACGTTCCAGATCACAATGGTGTTTATAAGATCACTAAAGTAGCAACGACGGTGTTAACACTAGATACCACAGGCCGTGACTTTAAAATTCCTTTAACAACACCCATAACAACACGCATTTTTGACGTTGTTGTACCCGATAATAAATATATCTGGGATGACGCTGTTGCTGATGCTGATACTGTTATGCGAGTCCTTGTAAAAGACTTGGACGTCGACAAGCAAAAAAACTTTCAAAACTGGTTCAATTTTTACCGCTCACGAAATCTTTCGGTTAAAGCAGCATTACACGTGGTTTTAGAAGATATTGATTCCCTACGTTTGGGATACACAACACTGAATTCGAGTGGCAACGATTTTCCAGTAGAGACATTAAATCCCTCTATATATGGCATTGATGGTGCAAAAGCACGGTTGATGAAAGAAATAGATACAACGATAAGTAACGGATTTACTCCCCTTAGGACAGCTTTAAGGGACGTAGGTAATTATTTTTCTGCGGCCAGTACGGATAACAAATTTGGTGCCGATACCCACCCCTATATTATTTTGGATGATGGCAGCGGCATCGTCAGCATTGCAGAAGCGGCGATGTGTCAGCAAAATTATGCCATGCTGTTCACGGATGGCTACTGGAACGGTACCAACGATCCCTTTAGTACTACCGTTCCCGATGTTAGTAATAAAGACAAAGCGGGTTCTGCTCCAATAGACGGTAGGGGGCCTTTTGACGGGGAGACTTTCGGAGATGTCTGGTCTAACACGCTTGCCGATGTTGCTATGCATTATTATGAAACCGATTTAATGCCCGGTACGCTTTCTGCGGGCACCGGCATTGATAACAATGTGCCGGTTACCGCTACTGATCGATACCCTGAGGTATGGCCTAGAGAGCCCGCGCCAATAGAATGTGATCCTACCGATACAACTGGGCCATTTGATTGTGATCAAACTACCATGCACCAAAACATGAAGACTTATACGATCGCATTTGGTCTTGGTGATGGCGATGATGCTATCCCAAGTGCATGGTCTGACCCAACTGATGGCGCTGCGCCCGACAATAAGCGTGAAGACTTGGTGCATGCCGCTTACAACGGGCGTGGTAACTTTTCTGGCGCTGATGATTTTACATCATTGGCGAGTAACTTAAATGCCAGCTTTACTAATGTATTTAGTGAGCAATCGGGTGCTGCCGGTATAGCATTCAACTCTCAAGAATTGAAAACAGGAACGACCATCTTCCGCGCGTTTTATAATCCAGCGACCTATACGGGTGACTTAGTTGCTGTGAGATTTAATAAAGACGGCGTTCCAGACCTTGCTAACCCTGAATGGTCAGCGGGCGCAAATTTAATGGGTCGCTTATGTACGGATCCAAGTAAGCCGTCTAGTTGTTCGCCTGGTGATCGACTCATTGTGACCTATGATGGTGCAAGCAGCGGCGCCATATTTGACTATGACTCTGGGCTAACCCCGACGCAGCAGGCGTTCTTCGAAACAGGTCTTCCGCCATCATTGCCCGCAGACTATGGCGATAACGATGGACTACATGGTGATGAGCGGGTTCGGTATTTGGCCGGAGAAAGGTTATGGGAAGGCCCCAGATACAACTTTGGTGAATTGCGAGAGCGTGTCGGATTGCTAGGGGATTTTGCGAATTCGACCCCTCGTTACGTTGGTCCACCTCAGGGGCGGAATAGAGATCGACCCCCATACCCAGTTGATCCAATTCCATTGCCTAGTGGTACTGAATCTAAGCTGTATTCGACTTTTAACGGGGATAATATTGGGCGAGATGAAGTGGTTTATGTGGGTGCAAACGACGGCATGTTGCATGCATTTGATGCCAATAGCGGTCGTGAAAGGTTCGCATACGTACCCAATATCATTATGGATGATCTCTATGAGTTCACCCTGCCAGGGTATGATCACGAGATGTCGGTAGACGGCTCTCCAGGCATCAATGACGTATATATTAAGGATGCCCGAGCAGCAGGTAAGTCCCATTGGCGTACTATTTTAATGGGGGGCCTGCGCGCTGGGGGTATGGGCTACTATGCGTTGGATATTACTAAGCCGGAGACATTCAGCAAAGACAATGTTTTGTGGGAATTTACTGCGGCAAATGACAGCAGACTGGGTTACACATTCAGCACCCCCAATTTGGTAATGTCCAATGCCAAAGATTCTGAGGGTAATCAACGCTGGATCGCATTGTTTGGTAACGGATACAACAACCCGGCTGCAGCTAATTCAGGACTCTTCGCGTTATTCTTAGACCAAGGTGAAGACACCACGTGGGATGTTGCTGATCCCCAAGTAGATTGGCGGTTCATTGATACCGGAACGTCAGGTGTTTCTGTAACCAATGGTTTGGGAACACCGCGCGCCGTTGATAATGATGGTAACGGCACAGTTGACTACGTATACGCAGGTGATCTGGAAGGGAATCTATATCGCTTTGACTTAACATCCCCTACTCCTAGTTCCTGGACGGTTGCAAAATTGTTCACGGCAACTGGCCCTAGTGGGGCTCGTCAACCAATCACAGTCCAGCCCATTGTTAGCAAGGTGATTATATCGACCACAAAAACATCGGGTACGAAAACGACCACTACGCATACAGCAAAGCCCGGTTTGTTAATAAACGTTTCGACAGGCAGTTGGATGGCTAAAAGGGACCTTGACTATGCTACAGCTAATGTTGAATCAATATATGGCATTTGGGACCACGCCCCAACAGCAGCACCCCCGTTAATAGCCAGAGACGAATTGGTTACGCAGGCATTTACTAACGTAACTGACCCATTGAATGGTTATTATTACCGGACACTATCGGCAAATCTGGTGGAATATAATTCTACAGCCAAAGGAGCGACAAAGCGTGTTATGGGTTGGAAATTGGACCTAGATCTAGGTTATAAAGGCGAAAAAGCAATAAGAAATTTATTGGTAAAAGATGGGGTTTTATTTGGTACCACTATTATTCCCTCCTCCAACTCAGCCTGTATGAATGCACCTGGCGGCTTTTTGTTTTCGATGGACGCACAAACCGGCGGCAGTATGCAGGAAAAGCCGGCATTTGACCTAAATGGCGACGGTGTCTTTGATGATAAGGACTATGTCGATGTCGATGGTGATGGGGTCTATGATTTTAACGATTTTGCCGCAGCCATTCGAATTGAAGATGGTCTTCCTTCTGATATTGCGGTAATTGATGGTGGCGCTAATGATGGCTCTAAAGTGTGTTATCAGACTAGTTCAGGCGAGCTTATTTGTACTACTGTCAATGTCGATTCAAAATTTAAGGAAGGCCGCATGTCATGGAAAGAGCTGTCAAATTAATTAGGAGCTAGCAATGAAATTACGATGGATAACATTGGCCCTGTGGTTGGTTGCAAGCGTTGCTTGGTCTGACACTCATGTCAAAAACTATGGTTTGCAAAGTGAGTATCCTGTCGGAGGCGTCATGGCTATTGTGTACGCCATCAACACGGATACCTATGTTATTGAAGCCAGCGGCTATAAATGGACCGTTTACCGAGCGGCAAAAATATTCGATACCAATTTTAAGCGGATATTTTTATTTCAAATACCGCTGAATTCTGGTGTTATCATGATCCAAGATGACAAAGGCGTTATTACAGAAATCTGGATGTTGCCAAAGAACTTTGAGGTACCGATAGGATGAAGAGAACAAAAGGATTTACACTCATTGAGTTGATGATCGTGGTGGCTATTATCGCGATTATTGCCGCGGTCGGGTTTCCGAGCTACCAAAACTATATTGTGCAAACCAACCGCACTCAGTGTCAGTCGGCTTTGGCGCAAATGGCCAATGCGATGGAGCGTCACTATACGCTATCTACTCCGTCAAGCTATACGGGCGCTGCTATAGGTCCTGCAAACACTGGCCTACCCTCAGTGTTTGCGACGCAAGCGCCTTTGGATGCTACCCCGACCTGTAACCTGACCATTGATGATTCGTCGGTGAATGATTATTCGCTAGCAGCAACGCCTATTGCAGGCACAGTGTTGGCTGGAGATGGCATGTCTACTTTGAATGCAGCGGGTCAAAAATGCTGGCACGATGGCGACGACACCGGTGCCAATACCTGTAGCCCTTGGTAATCCAGCTCAAAATGCTAAAAGGCCACTATCTAGTGGCCTTTTTTTATGGGTGTTGCCAACATTATTTGTATTGGCTACAGCGACGGTCACTTGGCATTCTTAGCCATAAAGTTGATGAAGGTATTGATCCGACGTGAGGTCTGAAGTTCCTTGCGTGCAATAATATGGATGGGTCTTTCAAGGATAGGATCACCTTTAGAAATCCGCACGAGTTGGTTGTTGCCCCTAACCAAATGTTCGGGCAACAGCGCAATACCGACACCATCTTTGGCCGCCTCAAACGCGGCATCGATAGAGCTTACCTTAAGCGTTTGTTGGGCCTCTGAAATTTTATTGGTTAGGAGCTGGCCCAATAAACCGGAAGAAAGGGGGCCGGAATAGCCAATCCAATATTTTTCTTTGAATGCATCTTTTTCATTCAGTATTCTCGCAAGATCCTTGTGTGCATAAACATGAAAAACAACCTTGCCAATGTGCGCACCGAAAAAGCCGTCGGGTATTTCCTCGGTTGGGCGTATTGCCACGTCACTCTCCAGATGAGCGAGATTTTTGATATCGTCTGATATTTGTAGATCGAGCTTAATACCGGGAAACGTCCGCGCAAATTGAAACAGGCTGCCTTTTAATCGAGAGTTAAAAAGCCCATGCGTTGTGGTCACACAGAGCACACCTTCAAGTTGCGTGTCGTAGTCATTGAAGCGCAATTGAAGGCCTTTCATGGCGCTTTCAAAACCGTCGATGTCTTGCAGTAGCGCACGACCGTGTTGGGATAGTCGGTAGCCAGTGCTGTCTCTAAAAAATAACTGCACCTTGGTTGTCTGCTCGAAGGCAGACACCCGTCTTAATACGGTGCTGTGATTCACCCCTAATTCTCTAGCAGCAGCCGAAAGAGAGCCCGTTCGTGCCACACACACAACACATTGAAAATCGGTCCAGTCGAACTTATTCACCGGCATTTCCTATATATAGAGACGCGATCCTAGGTAACAGCCTGTGTATATATGCACAGGCCAGTGTGAAATCTGTGTATTGTCTGAAGATGCCAACTCACTATACTCAATGGGTGTAAGGCAGTCCAATGTTACAAACACTGAGGAACAAGGCGATGATAAAATTTAAGAAGACCGCAATTCTGTGCGTATCTGCATTAATGTTCAGTGGTGCCATAGCCGCTGGCGATTTCGACAAAGAAATAGACGGCAGACAGAGTTACATGGGTGTGCTGGGCTACAATATGGGTATTTTAGGCGCGATGGCTGGCGAGAAAATGCCCTATGACGCCGATCTAGCAAGTGCGGCTGCTAGAAACCTTGCGTTAGCTGCTGCCATGAATAATGGTTCTATGTGGCCACAGGGTTCTGATATGGACAGTACTGAAGGTACGTGGGCCAAGGCCGATTTATGGCAAAACTTCCCGATTGTGATGGATCAGCTAGGCAATCTGAAAACCTATTCTGAAGCATTGGCCACCAATGCGGGCAATGGCCTGTCGTCACTTCAAGCGGGTATGAAGGGTGTTGGCGATAGCTGTAAAGAATGCCATAAGCGTTTTAGAGCCAAGAAAAACTAAGGATACCGGTCGGTTGTAGTTTACTGGCGCGTCATGTGACGCGCCAGTTGCCATTCGTTCTAAACCGCTATCCTGTGTATGCTGATTGATGTAAAAGCACCAGATTCTAATGTCAGGTCGTGCGGGTGTGGTGACAAGAGGCGCGTTGATGATGTTAAAGAAAGCCAGCATGGGCATGTTTATTGCCATTGTCATCGGCAGTATGTGGCTGATTATGCCGCCTCGCGCCGCCTCAATTATCACGGCTGAACGCATTCCCAATGCAGACAGTGGTCACATATTGCTACAAGCAGGTGGCTGTTTTGCCTGTCACACCGATACAGACGATTATGCGGGTGGGTTACGGTTAGACTCGCCCTTTGGTGACTTTTATTCACCCAATATCACCATGAATACAACGCAGGGTATCGGGGGTTGGTCACTCAACGATTTTGCCTTGGCAGTGCGCCAAGGTATCTCGCCGGAGGGCACCTTTTATTATCCCGTGATGCCATTCACTGCTTATCAAGGCATGACCGACCAAGACATCGCCGATATGTGGGCGGCATTGCAACAACTACCGAACAGCGATCAGTCCAACATTGCCCATGACCTGCCATTTCCCTTTAATCAACGTCTGCTCCTCAAGGGCTGGCGGTTGCTGTTTTTTAAGCAGGACAGGGTCGATCCCGAACAGCGGGGCGCGTATTTGGCTGAGCACGTCTTACATTGTGCTGAATGTCACACCCCGCGTAATCGGTTAGGCGCGCTTATCGCATCAAAACACTTTGCCGGTAACGACCAACTCCCTGATGACAATGCAGCGCCAGATATTCGCAGCCATGTGCTTAAAGACAATGGCTGGGTGGCTGCCGATCTGAAATACCTGTTTGCCGAAGGCATGTTGCCCAACGGTGATTATGTGGGAGGCACAATGGTGGAAGTGACAGATTATGGCACTGCTGCGCTGTCATCCGAAGATAGGGCGTTGCTCGCCGATTACTTACTGGGCAATTAACTTTCAGATAGGACGGTACACGCCCTTTCAATAACCTCAGAATTGGGGGCCCTGTGTGTTGGCCCCGATTGCTGTGGTCTGCTAGTCCATGCCCATCTTATCCATTTTATAGCGCAAGGAACGGAAACTGATGCCCAGCTTTTTGGCAGCAGCCGTCTTGTTCCAGCGCACACTTTCCAGTGCTTTTAAAATCAATGCACGCTCAATCCCTAGCAGGTATGTGTCTAGGCTGACACCGCGGGGAAGTTCCACCGATAGGGCTTCGTGCGCGGCGTCGGAGGACGGCTCGCGGGAACCATGGGAGTCTGACTGATTCGATGGGGATAGGGTACTCGGCTGCTGGTGAAGTGCCAAATCCTGCGCGGTTAACAGGTCCTTTTCGGAGAGGGCATAGGCACGCTCAAGCAGGTTTTCCAGTTCACGTACGTTGCCAGGGAAATGGTAATCCAGTAGGGCATTCAGGGCATCGTCGCTGAGATGCGGATGGGTATTGTGGCTGGCTGAAATACGATGCAGATACCGTTCGGCCATCGCCGGTATGTCTTCCAGTCGGTCACGCAAGGGTGGCACGTCGAGCTGTATGACATTGATGCGGTAATACAGGTCTTCTCTAAAGGTTTGCTGAGTGACTGCTGCCGCAAGATTTTTGTGGGTTGCCGATAGGATGCGGACATCGACGTCTATTTCTTGCGTGTCGCCAATAGGGCGCACCCGCTTTTCTTGAATCGCGCGTAGCAATTTAACCTGCATTGAGAACGGCAGATCGGCAATTTCATCCAAAAACAAGGTGCCGCCATTAGCAGAGGCAAACAGGCCAGTCTTGTTGCTGTCAGCACCGGTAAAGGCGCCTTTTTTATGACCGAAAAATTCGCTTTCCATCAATTCAGATGGGATGGCGCCACAGTTGACGGCAACAAACGGACCGGCCTGACGAGGCCCCTGTGCATGAATGTAGCGGGCCACCAGTTCTTTACCTGTGCCAGATTCACCTGAAATAAACACTGGTGCCTGACTGCGCGACAGCTTATAGGCTTTATCCAAAAGGCTGGTGAATGCCTGCGACGTACCAATCAAACGCGAGTTACTAATGGGAACGATGGCTTCGGTGGTGTGTTCTAGCTGCAGCGCTGTGCTGACCAAGGCGCGTAATTGTTGCAGCGCGACCGGCTTGGATAAAAAATCGAATGCCCCCAACTTAAGGGCTTGAATGGCTGTTTCGACTGTGCCGTGGGCACTGATGACGGCGACAGGCGTTGTCGGATATTCCTGTTGAATGTGTTCGACCAATGTCAGGCCATCGCCATCGGGTAGGCGCATGTCGGTGAGACAGAGTTGAAAGCTGGTTCGAGCCAGCAGGCGACGCGCAGTTGCCAAATCTTCGGCAGAATCGGTGGTCAATCCCATACGATTCATGGTGATCTCTAAGAGCTCACGAATATCGGGTTCATCGTCCACTATCAGTACGTGTGCAGTTGGTTTCATGACGCGTCCAGTTGATGTCGTTGGGGATGCACAAACAATAGCCTAAAGCGGCAGCCCTCTGAACCTGCAATGAGTGGCGGGACCCATTCGAGTCGCGCTTGATTGGCTTCGCTCAGTTCTTTACAAAGGAACAGCCCCAAGCCTGTACCCACTTTTTCAGTGGTAAAGAAAGGCTCAAAAATATGGGCTTCTTGTTCTGGATTGAGGCCCGGTCCATTATCGACAATATCCAGGTAGGGCTGTTCATTGGCGTTTAGAATGCCGGCCTCCAATGTGATGGTCCCCAGGTTATTTTTTTGTCGACTATAGCGTAGCCCATTATTCACCAAGTTTTCTACTACCTGTTGTAGCTGTCCTTGGTCGAACCGTATGCCGAGGTCATTCGCACAGTGGATAGTGAAATGGGCCGTTCTATCCAATTCGTGATAATCCGATTCAAATTGGTTTAACCAGGGCAACAACATGAAATATTCGGGTGTCGACTTGGAGTTCCGCGATAACTGCAGCACGTTTTCGATGATGTTGTTCATGCGTTTGGTGTGCATTTGAATGATATGAAGCATGCGGTTGTCGGTGGGATCCAGACTCGGCGATTCATCCAGCAGTTGTGCTGCATGGCTGATGGCACCCAAAGGGTTGCGGATTTCATGGGCAATGCTGGCCGTCAGGCGGCCCAATGAAGCCAGCTTGAGTTGCTGCGCTTGTTGGCGCGTGTTGCTGGTGTCTTCCATAAAGACGACAACATCTGAGTTGGGGGTGTTTTGTAATACCGCAAAGGTGAGGCTGACGTCAGGCAAGTCTCGGTCAAACCGCACATTATTGGGCAAGCTTTCGTCCTTTAATAGCCAGGCCCGAATGCGGTCGACTAATTCAGGTGGGGCGGTGGTGGGGTTGTGATTGTCCGCATCATTGGTCATCAAGATCAGTGCAGCATGGTTAATCATGCGTATGTTGCCGTTGGCGCTGCAGACGACAATGCCTGTGCGCATACGGTCTAAAACCATGGCGTTCACTGCTTGCAGATCCATGATGTTGCCGGCATGACTGATGGCAATCGCCTCACTTTCGCGGGCACGTTTTAAAATGAATTGAATCAAAAAAGTGACTGAAAAAAACGCGATGCCCAACATGGCGGCTTGTAAGAAATACTGCTGTTGGCGTCCGTAGCCCATTTGGATTTCACTGTAGACAATGCCGGAGGCGGCCACGGCTGCCATAAGTAGGCCATTGCGGGTAGATAAGAACACTGCGCCAGCAGAGACGCTCACCAATACCAAATTACCGAAGCCACCGGAAATGCCCCCAGAGGTACGGATGATCAACAAGAGCATCACGACATCGGTTAAGAAGATGGCGACGAGCGAAATTTGGCTCAGTTCCGGTTTTATGGTCAGCCACATACTGATAATGGCGAGCACGATATACAGCAATATTTGGACGCTGAGAGTTTGCTGCGTACTAATTTCCGATGAGACCGTTGATAGCAAGTTGAAACGCACCATGGCCAATAACAGCAGTGCCAACGCCACCCGATACAGGTGAAAGAAAGTCAGCACAGAGCGTTGTCTATTGCTACTGATATAGGTGGATTCCAAGTCTGTCACTGGGGTCTATCCTTTGAAAAAGGGAGCCTGAAAACGGTGGTTGACAGGCTTAGTCTAAAGGATGCCATGTTTACAGTTGCATTGTCATGCGCAAAGGGCAAAATAGCCCCACGATAAGGACAGGGGATGGTGTTGAAAACCTTAACAGTGGCGTTAGCCCAACAAGAATTTGCGGTCGGTGACATTCCAGGCAATACCGAAAAAGTGTTGTTGGTTGCCCAACAAGCCATGGATGCCGGCGCACGTGTGGTGGTCTATCCAGAACTCACCCTCACGGGATATCCCCCAGAAGACTTGCTGCTTCGCGCGAGCCTAACCACACGGGTCGACCAAGCGATAGCGGCGTTATGCAACGCACGTTTACCGGTCTATTTGGTGGTGGGTTATCCTTTTCGGCAGGGCGATCTGTTGTTTAATCGCATGGCCGTCATCTTTGAAGGCAAGCTGTTATGCACCTACGACAAACAGCATTTGCCCAACTATCAGGTATTCGATGAGCGCCGCTATTTTACCCCAGGGGACACCACCTGCGTGGTTGATATTGATGGGTTTTCTTGCGGCCTGACCATTTGTGAAGACATCTGGTTTGACCAACCTGCGCTAGACGCGCGGGCAGCCGGCGCCGATGTTTTACTCAACATTAATGGCTCTCCCTATCACATGGGTCGCGATGGTCAACGTCGTGAACGGGTGGCCGCAGTCGCGCAAGCGACATCCCTCGCTATTGTCTACGTCAATCATGTCTATGGTCAGGATGAACTGGTGTTTGACGGCGGTTCAATGGCCGCTGATGCGCGCGGCATTCAGCACAACAGCCCGGTATTTACCGGCAGCCTCGATGTGATTGATCTGGTGAAGTCTGACCAAGGGGTGCAGATAAGTCGCGGCACACCACGGCCAGTATTGGAACCGCTTGATGAAGTGTACCAAGCGCTAAAACGTGGCCTGAAAGATTACGTGAATCGCAATGGATTTCCCGGGGTGGTCTTAGGCTTGTCTGGTGGTATTGACTCTGGTTTGAGCCTTGCGATTGCGGTAGATGCCCTGGGTAAAGACCGGGTACATGCCGTCATGATGCCTTTTGCCTATACCAGTCAAATGAGTGTCGATGATGCCCGTACCGAAGCTGACGCCTTGGGTGTTCAATATACCGAGTTGCCGATTGCCGACCTCTATCATGCCAGTCTCGAGACGCTGTCTCCCGTACTCAAAGATTTGCCACCCGATGTGACCGAGCAAAACTTGCAGGCGCGTATTCGGGGGCTGTTACTGATGGCGATTTCTAATAAGACCGGTTACATGGTGCTGACCACGGGCAACAAGTCTGAAATGGCCGTAGGCTATGCCACTCTGTATGGCGATATGTGTGGTGGCTATAACGTATTAAAAGATGTACCAAAGATGTTGGTGTTCGAACTGTCCCGTCACCGCAATCTTGAGGCACCCGTTATTCCTCAGCGGGTGATTGACCGGCCACCTTCAGCAGAACTGGCGCCTGATCAAAAGGACGACGACAGCTTGCCGCCGTATGAGATTTTGGACGCCATCATTCAGGCTTATGTGGAGTCGGATCTGTCCGCAGAGGCCATTGTGGCTATGGGGTTTGATAAGGACGTGGTGTACCGCGTGATCGGCTTAATCGACCGCAGTGAATACAAACGTCAACAAGCGCCAGAAGGGGTGCGTATTACACCGCGCGGCTTTGGCAGAGATAGACGCTATCCCATCACCCATGGTTGGAAACCCGGCATTTAAATTGCTGCGGGTTTCTAAAGGTTGTGGGTGCTACAAAATGGCTTTATTGAACGAGACTGAGCCGCAAATCCTGCTGTACGGCGCGTGCACGTTTCGCACGATTGGGCATTCCCATGCCCTCATAGGCAGTCACCAGTAGGGTCAGCGCGTCGTCTACATAGGGCGATTCGCTAAAATCGGTGACCACAATGTTGGCACGATTGGCTGCGGCAAGCCAAGCGCCATGCTGGAGATAGTATTCCCCGATCTGCAATTCGTACTGGGCCAATCGGTTGCGGATGTCTATCTGTTTGGCTCTTGCATCAGGTGCGTAGCGGTCATTGGGGAATAATCGCAAGTAGCTTGCAAAGTCATCAAAGGCTTTTTGTGCTGCTTGGGTATCTCGCGTAGCGATATCAAAACCACTCAACAATGACCGGTTGGTGCGCGACAATTCATACCGGCCCAATGCTTTGAGATACCAAGCATAGGCAATGGCTTCGTGATCTGGCTGCAATCGAATCATGCGATCGGCCAAAATAATCACTTCTTCATAATCTTTGTTTTTGAATTTGGCATACATCAGGTCGTACTGTGCCTGCTCGGCATATCGACTAAAAGGAAACCGCTGCTCGAGCTGTTCTAGTGTCGAAATGGTCATGCCATAGTTGGCCGCCGCCAAGTATTCTTGGGCAACGGTGTAATGCACATTTTCGTCGCCCTTGATCAATTTATTGGATGCACAGCCAGTCAATACCAGCAATGCGGCCAGTATTGACGTTAAAGAGATTAAATTCCGCATCTTCATTCGGTGTTTTCGTCCGGTTGCTCTACAATGGTGGCCTATTTAACCACAGCAGAGCTCGGGATGTCAGATCGTATTGTATTAAAAATTCAAGTTCCAGAAGCCATGGGCAAAAACCGTCTAGACCAAGTAGCGGCAGACCTGTTCTCGGAATATTCCCGGTCGCGATTACAAAGCTGGATTAAGGACGGGTTGCTATTGGTTGATGGCAAACCACAAAAAACCAGAGCCAAATTAATTGGTGGTGAATGGCTGACATTGGATGCGCCCATTGAAGCCGAGGGCGATTGGATTGCTCAGGACATTCCCATTGATGTGGTCTATGTCGATGACGATATCATTGTCATCAACAAGCAAGCTGGTCTGGTGGTGCATCCGGGTGCGGGCAATCCGGATGGTACGCTGATCAATGCACTGTTGTTTCACTTCCCAGATGTCATCAATGTGCCAAGAGCGGGCATTGTGCACCGATTGGACAAAGACACCACGGGACTGATGGTAGTCGCCCGTAACCTGATCGCGCATGCCAGTCTGGTCGACCAATTGCAAAAGCGCACAGTAGGGCGTGAATATGAAGCGGTCTGTCACGGGGAAATGACCGGTGGCGGCACTGTGGATGAGCCGATGGCGCGACACAACATGAACCGCCTCAAAATGGCCGTGCACCCGATGGGTAAAACAGCGATCACCCATTACCGTTTGGTGACGCGTTTTAGGCAGAACACCCATATTCGGGTCAAGCTTGAAACCGGCCGTACCCACCAGATACGCGTCCACATGGCGCATCTGAGACATCCATTGGTGGGGGACACGCTGTACGGTGGTCGCCAGCGGATGCCGGGTAAAGTATCGCCAGATTTGCAGGATGCGATACGTGCCTTTCCAAGACAGGCATTGCACGCCCAAGCACTCACACTGATTCACCCCAGAACGGGTGATACCATGCGTTGGGAAGTGCCGTTGCCGGACGACTTTGTCACCCTGCTGCAGGCCTTGGCCGACGATGTCAAAGACAATGATCCATTCTAAAGCCGGATTGGTGATGCTCGATTGGCCTGCCCCAGTGCAGGTCAAGGCAGGCTATACGTTGCGCAGTCTGCTTGGTGCTGACGATCTCCCAATAGAGACAACACAAGGGGCCTCCTTGCCACCGTGCGAGGATTTCAATCTGGCCCATCACGTTGGTGACAATGCCGACGCAGTCGCCTTTAATCGCGACATTCTGCAACGGGTTGTGAATAAACCCATCTGTTGGTTGTCTCAAACCCATACCACCATCGCCGTCAAGGCCGACGCCCCCCAATTGGGTGTCGAAGCCGATGCTGCGTGGGTCGATAACGACCAATGGGCCGCAGCCGTGATGACTGCCGATTGTTTGCCCGTGTTTTTCTGTAACGATGCAGGCGATTGGGTGGCCGTAGCGCATGCCGGTTGGCGTGGTTTGGCGGGCGGTATATTGGGTAACACCCTGTCGCAATATACGGGCAACCCCAGTTCACTGATGGCCTATCTCGGACCCGCAATTGGCCCGACCGCATTTGAAGTTGGAGATGATGTACGGGATGCATTTATGGCGACCCATGACCAGAGCGCGCGAGCCTTTTCGCCCGGTGTAAAGCCTGGAAAATGGTGGGCCGATATTTATGCCCTGGCGCGTATGCAACTGCAGCACATGGGTATCCAACGCATCTATGGCGGCACCCATTGCACCTTCAATGAAGCTGATCATTTCTTTAGCTACCGACGCGATGGCGCTACCGGTCGCATGGCCAATGTTATTTGGATTGAATCAGAATAGGGCAAGTGAAAGGCAGTGAAAGGCAGTGAAAGGCAGTGAAAGGCAGTGAAAGGCAGTGAAAGGCAGTGAAAGGCAGTGAAAGGCAGTGAAAGGCAGTGAAAGGCAGTGAAAGGCAGTGAAAGGCAGTGAAA
>ERZ767114.672-NODE-672-length-17892-cov-3.187426_pt1 | contig 17892 bp, 9 predicted proteins | sample MGYA00374952_ERZ767114 | MGnify/ENA primary metagenome ERZ767114 (study PRJEB28939, sample SAMN06267156) | marine metagenome | isolation source: Columbia River Estuary | place: USA:Columbia River Estuary, USA | collected 2012-05-05 ...
GATCTACACGGCTCTGAACACTCTTTCCCTACACGACGCTCTTCCGATCTGTGTTGATTTGCCATTGATAAGAAACTTCAGACCCAAAGGGTACCCCAACCGAAAGGGACATTCTATTTCCATCGAAGAACGTATTCGATTGAAGCTCTGTTTCAAATCGGATTACATCATTAGCTTCTTTATATTCTGGAATACCATTGGCATTATTGTCCGATGCAGTTGTATACCCTCCTTGATTCATTACTTGACCAACTAAATTCGTCACTAGTAAGCCCGATCCCAAAAGCCCGTTGTCATCTGCATCGGTATAAGAAGCTTCAAGGGTATCGAAACATCCATCACCATCACTATCAAGATCAAAAGTATTTGGAATACCATCCAAATCAAGATCTTCAAAAAGCTCGTCTACATCTAAAATTCCGTCATTGTCATCATCAACATCAATACGGTTAATTAATCCATCTCCATCACAATCACCTGTTCCTAAAACTGGAAGGGTTATGCTTTGGAACATGAAAGAGCAAGCATCATTCGGATCTGTACTGTCTGCCAGTTCCTTTGAATTTAAAACTCCATCTCCGTCAATATCAACATCACAAGCATCTCCTATACCGTCTAAATCAAAATCTTCTTGGTTTAGGTTAGCCGAAGCTATACAATTATCAACTGCATCAAAAACACCATCTCCATCCTGATCGCTATCATTATCAAGGTTCAAAACCGTAACAACATAATCACCTAGACTGGCGTATATAGGATCACTCTTTTCTGGATCTATTTTAAGGTAAATATCAGAACTTATATCTCCATCAATTATAGGGTCATCTACTCCAAAAACAGTTATCTCTTGAGGAATATTCCAATTAGCCGATGTGAAAATTAATTCTGTAACATCAACTGACAATTCCGAAGGGTCATTTACAATAAGTTTAATAGTTGTTGGTGTTGAAACATCTGACACTAAAACAACCGTAAAGTTTGTGCTGCTGGCATTTTCCGAAACTATCTCAGGTAGCGTAATTAATAATCCCGGGGAATCATTATCTAAATTATAAAACGTCACATCTGCAACATCATCTGCATCCAGATTATTGTGGGGGGTTTCTGCGCTAGATGGATCCCCCGTAATTAAATTAATGGTACGGGTCCCATCAATAAGAAAATCATTTATACCGGTTAGGGTAATTTGATTTGCAGAAGGGTTATCCCAATTTATAGCTTTGATAGTAATACTGGTTGCGCTTAGTGAAACCTCTTCTACATCACCACTCAATGATAAAGGAACAACCACATCTTCTCCTCCCAAAGGAAAAGATAACAATTCAAATTGAACAATAACACTCATTCCATTCTCAGAAGTGAAAAAATTATTATTCAGAAGACTCAATACAATTCCAGGAGCATCATTATCTTGATTGCTGATTGCTACATCTGCTAGATCTGCATCGGTCAAAGCATTAAAACCGGAATCTGCAGAACTCACATTAAATGTTCTAAAATTTACTGGTTGACTTCCATCTGAAAGCGGAGGCGAATCATCTATACCCAAAATCATAACAGTTTGCGGTATATTCCAATTGGCAGGCGTAAAGGTTATTTGCGTAACTAAAGGGATAGCCTCACTTGTATTCGAAGTATCAATATCAAAGGACACATTAGCTGTTGGTATTGCGTCCAACTGAGCAGTAAATTGAGCAGTGTCTCCACTTTCAGATGATAAATTATCAGTTACAACAATGGTTATTCCTGCAACATCATTATCAAGAGTAGTTACCGCTACACTTTGCGACGGAAGGATAACAAAACCTGCATTTGAAGTTATATCTATGGAGGCAGTAATCGACGAGGTTTGACTCCCATCAATTAGAAATTCATCAACTTGATTCAAGGTAATCGTTTGCGAAACATTCCAATTTCCTGGAGTAAAAGTTATGAATGTAGTTCCTCCAAGAGATACTTCAGAGATATCGTTGGATGCTAAATTCAATCGAACATCCGTTAGTGGCTGAACCAAGAGTACCGCATTAAAACTTGCTGTCGGAGTAGCTCCCTCGGTCAAAGTTCCAACTACTGGGGAAAGCTGAAAACCAGGTACTTCATTATCTAAATTAGGAACCAAAACAGTCTGCAATGCTAATGAAGAAAAGGCTGGAGTAGAAAGGGAATTGACCGATACATTTATTGTACTGGTAACCGTTCCATCCAGAGTAATATCATCTACAGAATTCAACGTTACTATTTGAGGAATATTCCAATTAGTATAGGTAAAAACTCCAGGGGTAGTTAGCGGATTTACCGCCACCTCACTTAAATCTAAACTGATTATATCAAGAATGACAAGATCTCCAGCATCAGGTTGAGCGTCTAAAACCAAAGTAAAACTAACCGTTGACAAAGACCCTTCTTGAAGAAAACCTCCACCAAGAGAGCTAAGAGTAAAACCCGCAATTTCATTATCGATATTAGAAACCAATACGATTTGATTTGGCAAACTAGCAAATTTGATATCGGAAGTTGGATCAATCGAAAAGGTAATTGTGGATACGATGGTGCCATCAATCAAAAACTCATCAACACTAGAAACGGTAATAATTTGGGGTATATTCCAATTGGTGGTAGTAAAAGTCAAACTACCCACAGAAGTTGTTATCTCATCGGTTGGAGAAATTGTAAGATTTACAACAACATTGGTAAGCGGTTGTTTATTTAAAAACACGGTTAAACTACCCGTTTGAGAGTCTCCTTCGGTTAGCGTTCCCAAAAACGGAGAAACGGTAAAACCAGCGACATCATTATCAGAATGAACAAGCGTAACTGTTTGCGGGGCTAGACCTGTAAATGCTGCGTGGGAACCTGCACCAATATTAGCCGTAATAGATACAGTCTGAGATCCATCGACAAGAACTTCGTCAACAGAAGTAATGGTTATGTTTTGAGGAACATTCCAATTGGCTGAAGTAAAAGTTAAACTCGCCTGGCTAAGGGTAATCTCTGTAGTATCTAAACTTGCAATATCGATAATTACATCAGTTAAGGGAGCAACAAGAAGAACTAAAGAAACGGTCGCTGTTTGCGGGTTTCCTTCTTGTAAATTTCTTGAAACTGGACTGAGCCTATAAGCGGGAACTTCGTTGTCAGCAATTTGAATAGCATAGGTTGGTAATGGCGTTGGATTAAAGAAACAAATATCTGAAAGGGGATCATTAATTCGGATAGTGAAATTAGAACTTTGCAGACCATCTGCAATTAGATTGTCCACTGTGGTTAAAGTACCCACTTGAGAAATATTCCAGTTTAAAGTGTTGAAGGTGATCGATGAAGTAGAAACAATAAGATGACTTGTGTCTGAAGAAACCAAATCATAGGTGACTGAACTTAAAGGTTTATCATTTAAAACCAAAGAAAAAGTAGAAACAGTGGTGCCTTCAATAATATTTAAAGAAGGAGGTACAAGCGTATAACTACCATAGACTAAATCAACAATTACTTTTAAACGACTTAAACTCTGACGATAGGATGCTGCCGTTGGATCAGATAAACTTCCAGCTTCTACATAATACGATGATCCATCTACTAAAACAGTTGTGGCAGGAAGAAAAGTACCACCCGTTAGGGCATCGAACCAAACTAAGTTATAGGGAACTCCTAAAAAATCTGCTCCTGGATCAACACCTTCTGGACGAGATGTAGTCTTTTTGAGATCGTTTAATGTTGGTGAGGGAGTTGCACAAATGGTTTGAGTTGAAACTCCTGAAACTTCATTTGTCGATGTGGGAGGAAGTATTTCGTCTGTAACACAAATAGAATCATTGTCAAAACGAACTTGCTGCAAATTTATTGCTCCTCCAGTTGCAGCAGTAAATCCCCAGTATCCAATATTAGAGTTTAAAACATCTCCAATAAGATCAATTGTTTTAAAGTCAGAATAAGTACCCCCTCCTGTTCTTGTAAAAGTATAATCTAGTCGAGTTGTGACTGGATCCCAATTGATCACAATATTATGCCACTGACCATTTTCAAGGTTAGAGACTTGAACCAAGTCTCCTGAAGTTGGAGCAAGATTAGCTGTACCGTCATTTACAAAAGCAATATGATCACTGGGAGAATTACCATCATTTGGTGATCCATTATGATATGTATCCATTTCAATCGCATAAGAAGGGTTGATTCCTTGATATCCCAGCCCTCCTCCAGTAGATCCCTCGGATGTGCTTATATTTTGAATCACAAAAGCTATACCATCCGCACCATTATCATTATTTCCTAAAAACAAATCAACATCTAAAGAAAAAGAAACTCGTAAATCAAGTTTATTCTGAAACCAAACCATCCCCCTTTTATTCCCTGAATTAGGAGTTAAGGAAAAAATATCTGATCCAGCAGTATGAAAAGCATCACGAATAAAAGTAAAATCACTATCATCAAAGTCTCTTGGAATACAAACTTCAGCATCATCATCTTGATTAGTAACCTGAACAATTTGATCACTTAAACCATCAAAGGTGTCATCTGATGATGCATCTACTATCGAAAAGATAATGTTACTGTTTATATCGGAATCGCGAATCGTATCGTCAACACCTGCTATAGTTATCAATTTTTGATTATTCCAATTCAAAGGGGTAAAGGTGAGGGTTGTTGAAGATACACTAACCTCTGATGGATCAACAATTGTAATAGATAAAACAACATCCGAATCGGGTTTACGAACTAAGCCAATCAATACACTACTAGTAATAGTTCCTGACTCATTTACCACTACAAAATTTTCACTAACAGTGAAATTTGGAGGACAAACACTAATGTTAATTGGATCAGAGTCAAGGAACTCAGCTGGTTCTCCCGGACAACTTATAAAACCTCTGATCAAATAACTTCCCGCTAAACTTGGTGTTATGGTTCTCTGATTAGTACTCCCCAGTATTGTAGAATAGCTCGAACCACTGCTATACTGCCACTCAAAGCTTGTGAATAAATCCATATTCCCAGTCTCGAGATTAAAGTAAGGAGCACAATATCCATAAATTCCGGGCCCATCATTTTTTAAAGGAATTTCTGGTGGAGATGAAAATCCTGAATAAAAAGCACCTGAAGATGCTGATCCGTTTTGATTGAAATAAGAACAGTAGAGCTCATTATTACTAATTATGGATACATTCCCACTGAGGTTTGAAATCGTGTAGGAAACATAGTTCGCATTTCCTGTAACATTAAACGGCCCTAATGTATTAGCAATATTTAAAGCCGAAATAGATTGGTTAGCGTTGTTGTCATCTGAAATTGTAATCACTGCACCTACTTTACTTATAATATTTAAATTACCAGTGTAATTGGTCTCCCCAATATTATTGATCTCTGGAATGTTGTCCACATCGCCTACACTAGAACATTTCAATGGAGGTACAAAAAATAATCCCTGATTGGCTTCACTTCCTCCAGATCCAATTCCCTGAAAAGCAAAAATTGGAGCTGATGATTGAACGTACATATTACCATCTGCAGAATATAAATCTCCTTCTATCAAAAAATAATCCCCTGCATCTATACTTGGACTTGCTATCGCTGGACTAGCTGACGATACATTCACTCCCTTTCCATGAACAATACCGTTACTTATCCCAAGTCCATTGATAGTTATTGTTGTTGCATCCGTATGAGCTACCAACAAAACATTTTCCCATGCATCTGACCCTGTTCCTTTAACAAATATATATTCTGAACCTACTTTACTATAATCTACAATTTGATCAAAACCATAATCACGACCTCCACCAACACCAAAACTTCCGTTTAAAGAACCCGAACTAACTACAACGGGTTTATCTGAATTGACATAAGTTCCTATCAATCCATCTGAGTTTACGGTCTGGGTGGTCTCTACTTCCAGTGCAGCAGATACGTCTGCGCTTTGATCCGATCGAGTAACCATCGTATAACTTTCTCCTCGATTTAAGGTAAAGATTATGTCATTTAAATTACCAGAAGTTGCTCCTAATGAGGCCTCATTAAAATCTAAAATATCAATATCCTCACTGATATTATTTATAGTTACTAGAGTTGTGTTCTCTGTAGCCATTACCGTTAGAAAAGTGGAATAATTGGCTTGCGGGTTGTAATTGGTAAAAGCTCCAATTCTAAAGTCTGTTCCCAAGGCTGCACCCCCTTTACTTACCAATGCACCAGCTTGTGCATCCTGACCAATTCTAAGTGCTACATATATTTCTGAAGTTGCTTCTATTATATATCCTTTATTACCTATAACTTGGCTAGTTGTTATAGCTGCATCATCATTAGCTGCAATAGCAACTTGAGAATCGTGTGCTAATCCAGGAGCATCTATAACAAAAATCCGAGGGATTGAGTTTGATACCTCAAGACTAGTTGTGGCTCCTCCTAATGCAATCACGTTGATCGTGACCGAGCTTGTACTGGGTGTTGAAATATAAAAATAATGACCTTTATTGGGAATTGCATTAGTATTGTCTGAATAGGCAATTGGTGGGATGTAATGAACTTTACTAAGTTGCGCATTGAGCTTTAATTGAAATACAAACAATAGGATAAACACAATTAAATATTTGACAATCAATGGCCTATTTGATTTATCAAAAACAACATCTACATAATTACCCTCCAGAACAGTTGGATTATCTTTTATTATATTCATATCAAAGCCACCAGTGGCATAAAAGGATTTATATTCACTGAAAAACTTTAAGATACAAAAAGTTAATTGATAGTTTTTTCTATCCAATAAAATATTAAACAGAAATTTATCTAAAAATGCTAATTAAAAAAGAATATTTTGAGTTTAAACTATTGATGAAAAAGATTTAAAATTTGTAAGACTTAGATACTTTAAAGTACCATCCACAAAACTTTTTATAAGTAAAATTCATTTCGATCCATACTGCTGCGCAGACAATTTGTGTAACCTTGGGTAAAGACGGCGCACTCTTATTGCATAAGGGAGTTTTTTATACTCAAAAAGGTTACCCTTTGGAAGTTAGAGCTAGCGACTCGTTCTAGAGACACTTTTAAGTCTATTCCTTCAAGAGAAAGACCCGAAAGAAGCACTCGGCAAGGCCTGTGCTGTTGGAGCGCTTGTAGCTCAAAAGAAAGGGGCGAATCCAGAAATTACAGAAAAAATGTTAGGGGATTTCATGAGACAATCAATCTAATCATCTAAAGACTGTGCTGAAAACGATTGTAACTCTTCCTCAAAAAAGTATTGAATTTGAATGGGACGGCAACACACTTCGCAATCTTCAACATATTGTTGCTCTTGATTCGACGGTTCGAGTAGCATAGAAATTTCTTCCCAGCAATAGGGGCATTGAAAAAAATGTTCTTCCATTAGCTTTCAAATTCCATTAACTCTTCGGCTACAACTTCCCATTTCTTCATCAAGAGACCTAATTGATCCTTTTTTTTATTATACTTTTCAAAGAAATTTGCTTGAGCAATAGTTTGCTCATAATTATTTTCTAATGCTGTATCGGAAACTTTAAGTTCTTTTTCAAGAGTTGCAATCTCACGCTCAATTTTAGATTGTCTATTTTGAAGTGATTTTAGTTTTTTCTGACTTTCGTAATCGTTCTTATTGACTGCAGGCTTTTGACTTTTTACTTTATCCTTAAGTTCTAATGCCACCAAGGAATCGAGATTTTTCTGTTCTAAGTATAAATTAATATCACCAAGGTATTCTTTGAGTTTATGATCTTTAAATTCTAATACACGATCACTTAAACCTTGAAGAAAATCTCGATCATGCGAAATTAAAATCAACGTCCCTTCAAACTTTCGCAAGGCTTCTTTCAATACGTTTTTAGAGTCAATATCCAAGTGATTGGTAGGTTCATCCATAATCAAAACATTAAACGGCTGTAACATCAATTTGGCTAAAGCCAAACGGTTCCGTTCTCCCCCTGAAAGAACTTTTACGCGCTTCTCTACATCATCACCACGGAATAAAAAAGAACCTAAAAGATCTCTTACTCGTGAACGGTTGGCATCAGTTGCAGCATCCTGCATCGTCTCTAATAATGTTAAATTCCCATCGAGATATTCTGCTTGATTTTGCGCAAAATAGCCCAACATCACATTGTGTCCAAGAGCACAATCACCTTCATAAGATATATCGTCAACAATGATCTTTGCCAAAGTAGATTTCCCTTGTCCGTTTTGTCCAACAAAAGCTGTCTTTGTTCCACGTGCAATTTCAAAATCAACCCCCTGTAAAACCATTTTGTCTCCGTAGGCTTTCTTAATCCTTTTGGCTTCAAGAATCATTTTACCCGGTTGTTTTGAAACCGGAAAACTCAATTTCATAGCACGTTTATCTTCAACATCGAGTTCAATTCGATCGATCTTATCAAGTTTTTTCATGAGCGATTGCGCCATGGTTGCTTTTGAGGCTTTGGCCTTAAAACGCTCAATTAACTTTTCAGTCTGTTGAATTTGTTTTTCTTGATTTTTTTGGGCTGCACGTTGCTGCGTTAGAATCTCTTCTCGCAAAATCATATACTTGGAATAGGCCTTATTGTAGTCATAAATCCGTCCACCTACAATTTCAATTGTACGGTTGGTTACCTGATCAAGAAACATCTTATCGTGAGAAACTAAAACTACAGCACCCTTGTATTTTCTCAAAAAGTCTTCTAACCAGATGATCGATTCTATATCCAGGTGGTTGGTTGGTTCATCAAGCAGTAAAATGTCGTTGGGTTGTAAAAGCAATTTAGCTAGCTCAATCCGCATCCGCCATCCTCCCGAAAAAGTATCGGTTTGTTTATCAAAATCTGTAGAAGAAAAACCAAGGCCCTGAAGTATTCGTTCGGTTGTTCCTTGATAATTGTAACCTCCAATTATTTCATAGCGTTCTGTAACTTCATTAAGTTCAATTATTAGGTCATTGTATGAATCAGACTCATAATCTGTTCTTGTGGTTAAACCAAGATTGATTTCTTCCATCTGAACCTCAAGTGATTTAATTTCTGAAAAGGCTTGGTACGCTTCTTCTAGAACCGTTCTTCCTATATCAAAATCGATGTCTTGCTTCAAAAATCCAAGTTGAACACTTTTTTCTTGAGAAATAGTACCCTCAGAAACTGGCGTATCACGTGCAATTAAATGCAGAAGAGTAGATTTACCCGCACCATTTTTACCAACAAGACCTACACGGTTTCCTGGACCTAAACGAAATGAAATATCTTTAAAGAGATATTCTCCACCAAAAGAGACCGATACATTTTGAACGCTAAGCATAAAAAAATTTTTGCAAATTTGATGAATGCAAATGAAATAAACTAACGTTTAGTCGGATTGTCTGAAATAACTTTCAAAGCGTGACAGGTTCACAACAGCAGGGAGTTCAGATATCCCCTCAATATGATCGAGTAACCACTTAGAAAGTAAGGGAGCACCCAACACACCTCGCGCACCAAAACCGTTTAAAAGATGAACATTTTGATGGTCTGGATGTGAACCAATAAGAGGGCGTCGATCCATAACCGTTGGTCTAATTTGACCAATGTGTTCTATAACTTCATAGTCAGATGAAATCATTTTACGAATACGTTCTTCTACCCAAGAACGCCCTTGTGGGGTACAGCTTAATGTTTTGTCGTTACGTTCAAAAGTAGCACCTGCCCAATACAAGTCGTCTCCAATAGGAGCGATGAAAATAGGGCCTTTCAAAATAGATTTAGACTTTAAGGAGGGTGCTTTAATAATTAAAATCTCACCTTTAAGACCAATCAAGGGTAACTTTTTAAAGAATGGGTTCTTGACCATCTGATAGCCTTCACAAAACACAATATGCTTTGCTGTGATTTGTTTGTACTGTATGCAAAGTGTAGATGTTTCTAGCTTGTCATATTCAAAAGTCTCCGTAGTTAGTTCCTCTGGTTGCAAAGAATTTCTAAAAGACTCTAGAAGTGTTTGTGAAGCTACACGACCCGTATGATTAACTTGCCCGTGACCTAACGAAGCCTTTATTTCATCATTAATATTGGTATGTATTTTTGAATCTAAAAATGTTTTTAAACCTTGCTGATCTGATGCAGAAACCCAATAATTATGCTCACTCTGTTTGTTGAATATCTTATGAATTGATGCAGGGTGAATAAAATCGGAATCCAAACGAGATTGCAATTGCTCGTAAAAAGGTAATGCATACGAATGAAAAAGATCACCGTTCCAAGATAAAGAAAAGCGTTTCAAAACTGTTGGATTATAAATTCCAGCTGCAATTTGAGACGAACCCCCTTCACCTCCATCAATAATATGAAAAGACAATCCTGCACGTCTGAGCTGTTCGGCGTATGCCAAACCTGCTAATCCCAAACCTACTATAAGAGAATGTTTCATATAAAATAAAAGTAAAAAAAAACGCTGCAATAAGCAGCGTTTTTTAATCTATTAAGAACAATTTAATTGTTCCAAAGGTCTTGTTCAAAATCTCGAATAACAGACTTTACACGTTCAGACTCTAAAAGTTGCTTTAATGCATCTTCAAAAATGTACTCCTCAATTTTACGATCTTCATATACGTTTTCTTCTTTGTAAATCAACGAGTTGAATCGTCTCGAGTTGAGCATGTGATCATAGGTAATGGGCTGTGATGAATTTCTATTATTAAATACCTTAGAGGCATTTAAAGATTTTCTTGCATCGGGAAACCAAACCCAAAACAACTCTACTAAATCCTGTTCTTCTTCAGGTAAATCTAGTGTATAAACATCAGGAGCTACTGGTGCAACACCCAATAAACGGTATTTCAATTCACCGAGTCTTTTGTTAACATACCAAGTGCCTTTAATTCTGTATTGTCTGATTTCAGCAGCAGTAATTGTTCTTCTGTTGATGTACTGAGGATCAAGTTCTTCACCTGCATTCAATTGTTCAATACCAGCTTCTAAGGTGTCGATTGCTACTAACTTATCTAAAATCTCTTGATAGGTTAATTTCGACTGAAAATAATCATCGTCATAAACTTCCTTGATTTTTCCATTCCGTAAATTCTTTTTCAAAACATGAAATAACGATCTACGATCTGGACCTAAATTGAGTGTATCTGTAGGATAGTAGTACGGAAAATTAATTCGTTCATCTAAATCTACAATTTCCCAAATGGTCTTAGACCACAAAATATCCCGATCATCTATGAATCCATACGCGAGTGGAGTTTCATCATTAGCTTCTACCTGCTGCTCGTTGAGTTGCCCAATTTCTTGAGGAACTCGAGCGTTAAGTAAATTGGCCTGAGCCATAGCAGTACTGATGAACGTACACGATATAAGAATAAAAGAATAGAAAGATCTTGTGTTCATGACTTTTAGTATTAGTTTACGATCTCACAAATCACCGGAGATACTTTCTTAAATCGGTAACTTGGATTATTTGGGTTTTGAACTTTTATATCAAAGATCTGAACAGATTGCCCAGCTTTAGCTCTTCGTAAAGCTCCTTTGGCTTTTGTATTTAGCTTATTTCCATTTACAGAAATAGTTGCTTGCCCAGGGACTTTGAATTTGAAGCTTACCGTTTTCAACTTAATATCAAAATCAAAATCATCTAATATAGCACCAATAGTTGCTATAGATAAATTGTTTTTAGGAATTTTGATGGTTCCCATTTGACCTCGAACTGTACCTGTTGGTCTTGGAATATCCTTAATTCTAAACTTAGTAGAAGTTGAAACTTTTTGACCATCGGGTAATCTACCACTAGCAGTAATTTTTATTTCTCTTCCTTTACCAGGATTCATAATAAACTTACTCCCTCTAAGCCTTTTAAGACCGGGTGCAGATGCACTGATTTTATTATCGGGAATACCCGGGATAGAAATTGTCATTGGATTAGCTACTCCTCGGTATACCACATTCATTTTATCAGCAGAAATTACAGCCGAATTTGGTTTTGCAATTACCGAATACATTTGATCAACTGGAATTCTCGATTCCATACCGTTGTTCTTGAAAACTAAATCTCCCGATATTTTGTGATCTCCTGGACGTCCTGCGTCAACCTTAAGTTTAATTCCACCTGGAATCAATTCGAACTGAGATTCGACCAATGCTTTTCCATCCAAAGAAATTCGTACTTCATTTGGATTTTGAGCACCACCTTTTCTTCCTAAAAGAATACTTCCATCAAAAGTTTCTCCTTGATAATAAGCACCTTTTTCTGTCTTTAAAAGGGTGATGTAATTGTCTTTTGTAACCTTACTTCCAGCTTCAAGCTCTTTCCCTAACAATGCATTTAAAACATCACTCTCTGTTAGTCGAATGTCATTTTGCATCATCGTAAGTTTAGCTAAAGATGAAATGAGAGGGAATCCTTCAAAGTTGTGCGACAACCAGGGTTGTGCTTGACCATCTGCGTTGGTTACATTTCCTTCAAAATCTCCTGCATAAAAACGTTCTTCTACCAATTCCGTATACTGAGGATATTGACTAGCGAATACTTGAATTACACGCATTTTGTAGTTGTTCATTAGATCAATAAACTCTTGACCTTCGGGAGATAAACCACTGGCATTGAAAAAGATCAAATCCAATTGTTCACCTTTATCCATTTCAGAATACTTGTTCAACTCCGGATCATCTGCCATTCGATCTGCAGTGATTGAAGTTTTAATTTCCTGAATTCTATCGAAAAAAACTGTCGATTCTTTACGAATCTCTTTGGCAGTTTTGTCGTGACCAACCCACTTACCTTCTTTTTCTTCAGCATTAACGGCGATTTTCTGATAATAAATATCATTACCTGTGTTCACTCGTTCATTTGCGCTCTGGATTTTCTTGAACATTTGTCCAAATCCATCCAAAACCTCTTTACTAACGTTCAATGCCAACATGGTAATGAACACTAAGTACATCAACGCAATAAGTTTATTACGTGGGGTTTCATTTGCTCCAGCCATGCTTCTTAGTTTTTGTTCATTGCAGAAAGCATTCCGCCATAAACTTGATTAAGTGAAGCTAAGTTTGCAGACATAGCCTCCATTTGAGCTTTGAACTGTTGTGTGTTTTCAGCTACTTGTTCGTTATAAGAAGACTGAGTGTTTGCATCAGCAACTTGAGAACTGTATAACTGGTTTAAAGCTTCTAATTGAGCAGCAGCTTTAGCCAATTGATCTGAATAATTGTTTGACGAAGAAATTGCATCAGCAGCTGGTGTAAGTGCTTTTGCAGATACCTCAAGATTTTTGATGCTTGTTGTTAATCCATCAACTAAGTTTACATCTAGCTTTGCTTGTTGGAGTATTGCATCAATTTTGCTAGATAAGCCTTCTTCAGAATGCGATGAAGAATTTCCGTGACTAGATCCTTCCATTTGATGTTCTACAAATGCAGCATGCTCTTCACGAGCATCGTCTAACATAAGTCCTCCTACTAAGAAAATAATAGCTTCTGTACCTAGACCTAAACCTAGTACTACCCCACCTGTGATAGGTCCTATCTCCAAGTGAAGTATTTTAAATAATGCTCCCACAATTACCACTGCTCCTCCAATTTGGAATAACATGTGCATGATAATTTTTCTTCTTAACCTTCCTTTTAACTGTTTTGCGTCCATATTTCGAATAAATTAGTATGTGTTAAAGATAATTATTTCTATTTAATTTTAACTTTTTCAGAGCCCAAATAATCTTGAACCGTTCTGAATCCTATATAACTTCTAGCAGTATCAGCATATTCAAAATCTCTAGAACTTACTCTAAGGAAATAGGCAACGTCTTTCCAAGAACCTCCACGAACTACTTTTCTTTTCTCCTGAGCTAGCGAAAGGTTGGGGTTTAGAGACGATACGTATTCGTATGCTCCCGGATCGTATGATGATCCTGTCCACTCAGCAACATTACCTGCCATATTGTAGAGGTTATAATCATTGGCTAAGTATGATCTGGCTTCAACAGTATACATCGCTTGATCTGAAGAATAATCTCCTCGCAAGGGTTTAAAGTTGGCTAAAAAGCAACCTCGATCATTTAATAAATAGGGTGAACCCCATGGGTAAATACCAGAAGGTATTCCACCACGTGCGGCATATTCCCATTCAGCTTCAGTGGGTAATCTGAAATAATTGACAAGGGGTTTGTTGTTTTTCTTTTGATATGAATTTTTATAACTCGTTCTCCAATTACAAAATGCTACTGCCTGACTCCAAGAAACTCCCACAACTGGGTAGTCTTGATATGCTGGGTGGGAGAAATAATCGTTGTGCATGGGTTCGTTATAAGAATAATTAAAATCCTTAATCCATACCGTTGTATCGGGGTAAATTTCAATCTCTTCCTTTTTGATAAAAGGTAAACGGTCACGTGCAAATAGGTTTCTTTTTCTTTCCAAAGCAGCTGCTTCAGCATCAAACCATGAGTACTTATATTTCAATTTATTGATATCGAGTTTCATTTCGCCATTGTACCAAACTTCTGGCGGGAGATACAAACTATCCATAACCTCAACATAGGCTTGGTCTACATAATCTTCTGGTGTCCATGCGATATCATTATCCCAGTTGAGCGGGCGACCAGCATACAAATCTTCGTTAAGATCGTAGTAATTGGCCTTCATGTATTTCTGAAATTCAGAAAGGTCGGCAGTATCTGCATCTGCAAAAGCAAACTCACCAATACCATCACCTGCTTCTTCACCTAAATCCAATTCATCGGCTTTCCGAGCTAGCATTGCTAAAGCAATTGAATCTCGAACCCAATAAACAAACTGTCGGTACTCACTATTTGTGATTTCTGTTTCGTCCATATAAAAAGAACGAACAGTAACTGTTTTGGCTTGCGCATTTTGGAGTTGAGCCATATCGTCGTCGGCCTTTCCCATGATGTAAGCTCCACCATCGACTTTAGTCATTCCAAAAGGTTTTTCAGGAAACCATTTCTTCTGTTTAACTCCGACTAATTCACCCCTCTTATTCCCACATCCAATAAGGAGTAGTACGGTGGCAATTAAAACAAATATTTTTTTCATAAAAGATTTTGCTCTTATAAGGGCTATTCAATTTCTTAAATATAGATTTTTACCGCGTTAAGATAAATAAAAAGATTCAATCACTCATCCTCTTTTTGTGGCTTTCCACCATCTGTCGGGTAAAATATCGTTGCAAGCATCTATATAATCTTGATGCATGCAAGATAATAACGTCTTACTTTTTGATTTATTATCTAAATAGTTTTCATTTTGTAATTCTATCCACCATCTTCCACTTTTTTCGCTCTGATGAAATACCATTTCTCGGTCCGACATTGCTACAGTATAGCGCTTAAAATTTTGACTTGTATTGACGGGATATTCATCAAATCGACAATTCACTCCTTCAATAAAATACCAAATGACTTGCGCTAATAATTTATGAAAAAGCGTGTTGTTCGGTAGGTCAAAAAAACCTGCTAAACTCAAGCGATCACTAATTCCAGCGTATCGAGACAAGGCACATATTGTTCGACTGTCAATTCCATTTGGCGCACCTTGCACATAGGTTCCATCAGATGAACTTCGGAGACTTTTCATGTCAAAACTTACGATGTCTGCTTCTCTAAAAGCTGGTTCGGTGACTTGATTGTTATCCAATACACTTCCTAAGCGAATCGATTCAAAAAAAAGTTTTTCCATCAAATCCAATTCTTCTTGAGCAATAAGATAGGATTGATACCCTATGTTGGTGTAATTATATAAATAACTTGGGTTTTCCATGATGATTTTACTCATATAGGATTTTCCTGAAATTAATTCCTCGTCCTGGGAAAAGTCGAAACGATTATCTACGGAAACCATATTCACCCATTGCATGGCATTTTCAAAAGAGCGATAGGCCGCAACAGTCAAATCTTGTGTCCCACCTACAATGACGGGAATAATATTCATCTGCTTCAAGGCTATGCAAACCTCTTTTATTGCAAAATAACTGTCTTCAGGAGTCTCCCCGTTAGGTAAATCGCCTAAATCCGCTACTTCAACACTCCAATTCCCTGGATACAATTGATAAAACTGTTTTCGGAATTCATCCATTTCGTAAGCTGTAGAAGAAAAGAAACCGTTTCGGTTCTCGCGGACTCCAAAAAGGGCTATTTTAATATCATTCAGCTCTGGGAAACCTTGCCGCTCAGTATGTACTTTTATTTTTTTACCCAAAACTTGTTTCGGTAATAGAACCGAAACACCAAAAACAGCTTCATCAACGGGTTCAAAGAGATCCAGGCTCATCTTTTTATTTCTTTTTTGCTGCCTTTGGCTTTGCTTTTGGCTTCGCTTTTTTCTTAGCAGGCTTCTTCGCTTCAATACGTTTTATAGCCTCTTCTAAAGTGATTTTAGTGGGGTCAATATCTTTTGACAATTCAATTTTCAATTTCCCCTGAATGATGTTGGATCTTCCCCATCGAGCTTTTTCTACACGAATTCCTTCGTCCTTCCAATCGTGAATAACCTTGTCAATTTCTTTTTGGATTTTATCGTCAATCAATGTTTCGATATCTTGTGTGCTGAGTGCATCAAAATCGTACTTCTTGTTTACATTGATGAACATGCCACTCCACTTAATGAATGGCCCAAAACGGCCACTCCCTTTTGTAACAGGAAGGTCTTTGTAAGTGTATATAGGTGCGTCTGCCTTCTTCTTTTCTTCAATAAGTTCAATCGCCATTGCGTCGTCAACTTCCATCGGATTGGTTCCTTTTGGGAGTGAAACAAATACTTCGCCAAACTTGACATAGGGGCCAAAACGACCATTATTAATGCTAACGGGCTGTCCTTCATAATCTTCCAAACTTTTGGGCAATTGGAATAACTCCATCGCTTCTTCAAAAGTTATGGTGTCTAATTGTTGTTCGGTGGTTAAACTGGCAAACACTGGTTTTTCTTCGTCATCTGCATTTCCAATTTGAGCTATGGGACCGAATTTTCCTAAACGCACTTTCACTTCTCTTCCCGACTTTGGATCTCTACCAAGACTTCGTTCGCCAGATTCGCGTTCTGCATTTTCTTGAACAAAGTTTACCGTATTATGGAAATCTCCATAAAAACCTTTGATCATTTTTATCCAATCTTCGTTTCCTTCAGCTATTTCGTCAAAATCTTTTTCAACTTGAGCTGTAAAACTATAGTCTAAAATTCCTTTAAAATTATTCACCAAAAAGTCATTCACAATCATTCCAATATCGGTAGGCACTAGTTTCCCTTTGTCGGAGCCTACCATTTCAGTCAAAAGTTTGACCTCAACCTCATCTTTATTTAATGACAATTGATGGTAGTTTCGTTCAGCACCTTCAATTACGCCTTTAGCAACATACCCTCGGTTTTGAACCGTTGAAATCGTTGGAGCATAAGTAGAAGGACGTCCTATTCCTAATTCTTCTAATTTTTTAACTAATGCTGCTTCTGAATAGCGATAAGGAGGTCTTGAGAATCGTTGTGTAGATACCAGCGACTTTAAATCAACTATATCACCCTGATTCACAGCAGGCAACATGCCTTCTGCTTCTACTTCGTCATCATCTACACCTTCTAGGTATACTTTCAAAAAGCCTTCAAACTTGATCACTTCTCCTTTGGCGGTGAAAATTTCTTTGTGTGTTGAAGCTTGAATTTTAAGTTGTGTTCGCTCCAATTGTGCGTCACTCATTTGAGATGCAATTGTCCTTTTCCAAATCAACTCATATAGGCGCATTTGATCATAATCGCCTTCAATTTTAGCTTTTGTTACATCCGTAGGACGAATAGCTTCGTGAGCTTCTTGAGCCCCTTTACTCTTTGTTTTAAAGGTTCGTGCTTGTGCGTATTCTTCCCCATAATTGTTTTCAATTGTGGAAAGAACAGTAATCTGAGCTTCCTTAGAAAGATTCATACTATCGGTTCTCATATACGTAATCAAACC
>ERZ767114.677-NODE-677-length-17829-cov-4.696992_pt1 | contig 17829 bp, 19 predicted proteins | sample MGYA00374952_ERZ767114 | MGnify/ENA primary metagenome ERZ767114 (study PRJEB28939, sample SAMN06267156) | marine metagenome | isolation source: Columbia River Estuary | place: USA:Columbia River Estuary, USA | collected 2012-05-05 ...
TTATTGTTAGTCCACCAGAAAGTGATGAAATTTCTATCAAAGATGTAGTAAAAACTATTTGTAACATTTTCGAGTTTGATACAACAAATATTATATACAACCCTTCTTATTCAGATGGCCAATATAAAAAAACAACAAACGATGACGAAATCAAAAAATATATAAAAGATATCACTTTTACACCGTTAAATGCAGGTTTAAAGGAAACTATAAAATATTTTAATGATCATTATGATTTTGTACGAAAATAAATGTTATATTAAATTAACTTATAGGAAAGTAATGAGGAGATAAATATTTACATGCTATTATATATTTTATAATAATTTGTACCTTTAATATCAAACTAGAATCACCTTTACTGAAGGTATTAGACAACCAACGTGGTTCTTGCTGTCTATCGACATCGTCATTAAATGTATATTTATTTAAAAAAATAAAACTAGAAAAATCTTTTCCATAATTTGATACTAATAATATCCTTTTATCAGAATAATCTAATACAAGATTTTTTAAAAAATCATCAATTTTATCAGTTGAATGCGATGTACAAAAACATATATAATGAAATGACGTTTCATATATCATGAAATTATAATTACCCTCTTTTATTTTTTCATCAAATCCATTTTTATCTCTTTTTATAACATAAATAACAATCAACTCTTTGCATTCTAGAAACCACGAATTTGTATATCTTTCTTTATATATAATAAAATCACCATTATTCTTTATTTTTTCCATCTTTATCTTTTTTTTTAATCTTTTAAATATCTTTACTATACCTTTCCAATCACCTTGCCGTCTACCTTGCCGTCTATCGACATCGTGTGTAAAGGTATCTCCCCTTTTTTTATTAAGAGAAGACAAAAATATATATAATTTCGTTCTCTTCATTTTAAAATATTTTAAAGTCTTTACATTAAATAACATATACATATCCTCGATAAAATAAGTTTTATTTTAACAACAATTTGATAAAATAAAATTAGGTAATTTTTATTGAGGTGTTTTGCGGTGTTTTGCGGTGTTTTGAGGTGTTTTTTTATAAACCCCGCTATAATTATTTTATTGAGGGAAAACTGGTTGTCATTGCGGTTTTTGCGGGTAGAAAATGATCTTTTTTATTTACCTTTTAAGAAGAGATTTTGCCATTTTTAAACCTTGAGCATAACCTTGTGCTGATAAAGCCTTTCCTTTAGCGTAACCTTTTGAAGCTAATTCTTTTCCCTTAACATAACCTTTTGAAGCTAAAACTTTTCCTTTAGCATAACCTTTTGAAGCTAAAGCCCTTGCCTTTTCTGAAAGAGAACCACCCTTTTTAGAAGAACGTCTCTTGGATGAACGTCTCTTTACAGAACGACGTTTCTTTGATACACGTTTTTTAGATGAACGTTTCTTTGAAACACGCTTAGCAGCTCCACCCTTTTTAGAAGAACGTCTCTTGGATGAACGTCTCTTTACAGAACGACGTTTCTTTGAAACACGTTTTTTAGATGAACGTTTCTTTGAAACCCGCTTAGCAGCTCCACCCTTCATTTTGCGAGAGGAACGTCTCTTGGAAGAACGTCTCTTGGATGAACGTCTTTTAACAGAACTACGTTTCTTTGATGAACGTTTCTTTGATACACGCTTAGCAGCTCCACCCTTCATTTTGCGAGAAGAACGTCTCTTGGATGAACGTCTTTTTACAGAACGACGTTTCTTTGATGAACGTCTCTTTACAGAACGGCGTTTCTTTGATGATCGTTTCTTTGATGGACGTTTCTTTGATGAACGTCTTTTAACAGAACTACGTTTCTTTGATGAACGTTTCTTGGATCGTTTCTTGGATGAACGTTTCTTGGATGGACGTCTTTTGGATAATAGACGACATTTTCCTTGTCTAAGGATAGATCCCCTACGGCATAATTTTCTACTAGACGCCTTTTTAAGACTTTGTCTAGCAGAAAGAAGAGCAGATTGTAATTCTGCGCTATCAATTGCCTTTTTTGTTTCAACCTTTTTTAGACTTTGTTGCGCCTTTTGTATATCCCTTAATAAATTACTATTCATTTATATATTATATAAATATATTTATTTTAGAGAATTCTAAAAAATACTTTTATTTTATTTTTTTGAATATTTTTTTAATAGAATTTTTAATAGAATTTTTAGGATTTTTATAAAATTTAGTTGTAGTCCATATTATCGTTTCACCATTTACACTTTTTTTGTAAAAATCGTGAACAAAAATAAGCTTTTTCAAGTTATATACAATAAACTTTTTTTAAATAAGATGAATGATTTTTTTTGAATAATAAAGACATTTTAAACATTTTTTAAAAACTGTTAAAAAATGTTTTTTTATCAAGTCATTTTTGTTTTGTTTTTTATATAAAAACACGCATGAAATTAAGCTTTTTTAGACTTTTATCATTTTATTCTCTATATACATTTTTAGAAAATGTTTATCATGTATATATTATATATTTGTTTTTTTTGTTTTTTAAAAAAAAATAAGAAAATATATATAAAAATAAACAACAAACCATAAAAATGGAGTACACCCAAGGACACCGCAACAACACCTCAAAAACCCAGAAGGAATGGAGGGAACCCGCAAAACCCGCAATAAACCAACCTTTTACAGGGAAAATCAATTTTGAAAAATTTTTTAAAAAAATAAAAAAGTAAAAAATCTGAAAAATAAAAAACAGAGAAAAAGGTTGGTTTATTGCGGGTTTTGCGGATGAGACCATACATTGCGGGTTTTTGCAGGAAACTAGCGGTGTCCTTGGGTGCAGTCCATGGTTATGGTTTGTTGTTTATTTTTTTATTTATTTTTTATTTATTTTCATTACATAAAATTAGACAATGAAACGTTTAACCATCCTTTGTAACGTTCTCCGTTAAAACTTGAATCGGAATATTCACTTTTTATGGATGTATATTTATTTTTAATATACATTTCTAATTCTAATCGTAAAATACTTGCTGCTTTAGGATGTAATTTTCTACCTGCGTATAATGATACTACATCTTTTAAACGTAAAACACTACCCTTTTGTAAAATTACGTTTTTATCCAACCATTGGTAAAATTGATTGTCTTTTAAAAGTTGTTGATCTTGATCTCTTGATGGAGTATTCTGTAAGGTAGAAAATTTATCTATATTTATAAAAATTTCTTTATCAATGCTGTTAATAGATTGAGAGTTAAAAATATTTTGATAAGTTGATTTTAATGTATCTATTGTATTTCCACATATTTCTATAATTTTTTGTATATATTCAAAATTACACTCGAAAAATTCTCTACCAGAATTACATCTATATCTATCCAAGATATAATGAACATTCTTTTCTAATAAATCTGGATTACTGGTTTGAAATTCTAATAATATTTGAATATCGTTTACATTTCCAGTTTGAAGTCCTTTTACACGGTTCAAGACAAAATCCTTTGTTTTACCTACTTTATAAAAATTATAACTATCAGTTTTTATAACATATACAAACCCTCTTTTTTCAACTTCTTCATAAATTTTTTCTTTGTATTTGTTTATTTCTTTATTTTGTTCTAAAAGTAATTTCTCTTTTTCTTTTATCATTGTCTTTTGTTCTTCTACTAATGTCTTTTGTTCTTCTATTACATTTTGTTGTTCTTCTAGTTGACGTTTTAATTCTTTTGATTCATTGAAAATGATATCATCTAAAATATTTCCTGCCCATTTACGAAATTTTTTTGCTATTTCTTTTTTTGAGTTGTAAAGTAATCTATAAACTCCTTGACTTGTTAAAAAAATAGTATCTTGAAGTGTACCATGGGGGTCGTACACTTTACGTACGACCCTCTCATCATCATCTTCGTAGTTTTGAATTGTTGTACGTATATTAACAATACCTAATGCATTACCTACATCTGATGCTTTAAAATAATATACTTTTTTGTTATTTATATCTTCATGTAATATCGAAATTGGATTATTTTCAAATGCCTTAACAATACAATTATTATCAGTTTTAATTTCTTCAATCATAAGACGTATACTGTATACATCAGTAAGTAATTTTATTTTTAAATTAAAAACATAATTTTTTAAACGTATTTATATTCAACATTATAGTTTCACTTCCGAATTTACCGTCATCCGTACGGATGACGGATGTACCTCCTCTATTATCTTCATTTTTTTGCTTATCCGTTCGGATGAGCAAAGTTTTATTTTCATCCGTTCGGATGAAAACTATTTTATAATCTCTATTTTCAATAAAATGTTGTTTTAATAATCTTTTTCCGTTTGCTTTGTTTGAAAATCCTATAAATTTCCATACATTATCTAAATTTACAACAAAATCATCAACTGGATGATAGTTTAAATATAAAAACAAGTTGGATACATACAATTTTTGCCCTTGGTAAAATTATATATTTTATGGTTTATAACAAAGTACCCCTGTTAATTTTGTATGTGTTGTATTACCAGGCGGTGGACATTCGTATCTATCTGTTGGCCAAATTCTTATACCTCCTGGTCCATCATTTGGTTCACATAAGCAACATCCTGCTGGTTTGTAACCAGATTTACATCTTGGATAACAACGTATACCATCTTTATCTTCATCAGCATTACAAGTTCGTGCTCTATGAACTAATCTTTTCATTACACCAAATGAATCTGCGCCATTACCCCAACATTTATCGTGTGCTCTACCAAAATATCCTTGTGGACAAGCTCTAAAACACATTCCTCCTTCCTCATGCCTATTCCAACTACATCCATCTCTGTAATGCCCTTTTTCTCTTGTCCATTTCAAGTCATTAGCTTTCCATAAAGGTTCTGCATCATTTCGACCATCTTCTCTGTCCGTTTGATTAGCCATACAATCACCGGCCCAATTTGCCGAAGATCCATTAGGGCAAGGTTCGTAATCAGCATCTCTCCCTGCCCCTCTACCATAACTATCCTTCCAACAACTTCCATCTCTATCAGTCATATCAGATGGACAAGATTTTCGTCCAGGAGTTTGTGGTTCAAATGCCTTTTTAATATCTCCTAATACCTGTTGTACACCTCCATCTAGCATTTTTACAAAATCACCTAATTTATCAAGGCCAGATTTCATATTCTTTATACCACTTATAAGTGGATTATTATCAGAAGTGTCTATTAAATCTAACCTTTCAACTTTACTTGTTAAGACATATACAACTATAGATATTACACACAATATTAATAATATAGTATCAATCTTCATCATATATATATACAATAAAAAAATGATTTTGTTTTTATTTAAAGATAAAATTATGTTTTTACAATTAATTTTGTTAAACTGTGTTTTTTCTGCAGTTGTTTTACAACCAAACAATATAATTTGTTTTCCAGAAAGAGATTTCTGTAGTTTTGAAAATTTTATTGATAATACAGGTAAAAGTTTATTAGTTGAAGTTAATCGTAATGGAGCAGTTGTTGGTTCAGCTACTGGAACAGTATCTGGAAATATTGATGCATTTGAAATTAATCATCCAGGTGCACGTTGTTGGGGAGATGGTACAACTTTAAAGGTTACACCAGATATTCAAGCAGGAGACTTAATTACAATTAAAAGTGGTGCTTTGTTATTAGGTGATATGACTATTCAAAATGGATATATCTCTACTTATGATTTAACAGGTACTACGTTAACAATTAAAGGATTTGTAGCATCAACTGTTGTATCAAACAACATTGAAATAAGAGTTGTTAATCCACTGTTACTTGGCACTACAGTTCAAAAGAGACAAGTCAATGCTGTTTTTGGCCCTTTAACACCGAATCCTGGATATACATCAAGAGTTGAAGTTGTTGGTACGGAATTTACAGCAACGTTTATTTTTGGGACTCAAGAAGCTGCAGATATTGCTGGTAGCGGTGAAGGATTTTCTATGAGAATGTGGCAGGAAACTGCTGCGGATGGTGCGCGTCAAGGTTTAACTATTTCAGAATATGGTGAAGTTGGTGGACCTTGGTCAAGTGTTTGTCCACAAGGTCCTCAAAATCTTGGAAGTCCTATACCACATGCTGTAGCTATATTTGGTAACTTGATTAAATTTTTACCTGGACAAGACATTATTAGTGCACCTGCAACAACTGGATATAGTATTAATGTATTGCGTGGAAATCAAATTTATGGTTATCGTCTACCAAAAACCGATACTCAAGTAGCATTTGATTTAACACCATTAGCTACAGGTGACATTATTGAACTTAGATCGATGATTGGGACAAAAATGTCTGATTCATTTGTGACTACATATCAACCACGAGATATTATTCCAACTATTCTATCATTACCAACAAATGATGCTATTACAGAAGTTCAAACGGAATTAGTTATTTTAGATTCTAATACAAATCAAATTGTATATACTTTAGATGATTCTGCTGTATTGGATGTTAATAATAAAATTTCACCAAATGCTATTCTTTATTATACACCAATTCACGTTACTAGACCATTTACATTACGAGCAGTCTCATTTGATCATACTGGTAAATTTACATCGGAATTAGTTGGAAAATTTGCACCACCAACTGCTATATTACCACAAGCTATTACAGTAGCTCCTATAACTATTATTGAAAATGGAGGTATTACATTATCTTGGACAAAACCAGATGATCCAACTATCAATGGATTTGGCGTTGAAATCTTTACATCAGGTGGTGTTAAAGTTGGTACAACTCGTGTTGGAACAGCTACATTATTAGTTATTAAAGATCTTGTTCCAGGTACACCCTATCAATTTTCAGTAATGACACAAAGTACAGGTGGATCAAGTGTAGCTAGTCCAAAAACAGCATCAATTGTCTTTCCGTTACCTACAGATCTTATAACTATTACTGGTGCAAGATATATTGCAAATAGACAATTTAGAATCACAGGAACTGGTAATGCTGCTGCTACTGCGACATTGCATTCTACAAATGCAGATGGTACAATTGGTAGTATTATTTTTATCAGAGGTACGGTTAGATCTATTTCAGCACCAATTGTATGTGTTGGAGCAACATGTACATTTACTATAGATGTAAGAAATAATGCTGTTCCACTTGCAAGACCAGTTAGAATTTATGTAAAATCTAGTCGCGGTGGTGTATCTGGACCATTTGTAGTAGTTTAATTAAAAAAAACAAAAAATGAATTTAAAATGATATCGATTATAAAATTGCTAATATCAACAGAAATGTATTCTTCTAAACGCGACGCTTTAATCTATGGTGATAATATTCCTTTATATAGAATTTTATATATAAAAAGGACTTTGAAAAAGCTAGATGAAATGATTAAAAAGGGAATTAAAGAACAAAATCGTAAAAAAACATTGAATGAAATTTATGAGAATGGTGTCGATCGTGTCGATCGTGTCGATGGAATTAATGTAAATAAACGTAAAGTGTCATTTGATTTAGATTAAATAATAAAAATGAATTAAAATATAAAAATGTATTAGTTTAAATGAGTATTAACTTGGGATGCGATTCTATGTGCGATTCTATGTGCGATAATATAGGAGAATGTGTAAAATGTGATAAAACGTACATTTTGGTGTTATGAATGTGAAAATGGATTTTGTTATGATTGCGAAGAAAGTACCTTGCCGTCTAATATTAAAGGTATTGGTGTAATGGATTTTGTTATGTGCTATAAAATTAAAAATTGATTGATATTAGAATAACTTTTTTTTATTTTAATATATTATAAAATGATGAAATTAAACAAGTTTAAATTTAAAAAACTAGATAAAAAACAAATTATGGACATAACATATGTTATCATAATTCTTCTCGTATTAGGATTATTTTATTATACGTATAATAAAGCAGAAAAATATGAAAATTTTTATCAACCTCTTTGGGTAGAAGCAGAAAAAGAAAAAAAAGCTGCTATCGCCGCTATTAAAGCCGCTGAAGAAGCTAAAGCTGCAGCTGATGCAGGTGCAGCAGCAGAAAGAAAACGTAAAGAAGAAGAAGCTAAAAAATTCATTACTATTTTTGGTGTAAAAATTCCTAAACTAATCTAATAAAACGTTCTTTTTATCTTTTATATTATTACTGAATTATATATTTTTTTTATCTTTGGTAATAATATACACAATGTCTAGTCATCATCACCACAAACATCACAAACACCATAAGCACCACAAACATCACAAGCATCGCCATTATTATTACTACTGTGATAGTCATCATTATGACCATTATCTTTTTTGGAGACTCTCTTATCCATATGGTTTAAGATATTTTTTTTAGATACCTTGCCGTTTAAAAGGTACCTTTTTTAGATACCTTGCCGTTTAAAAGGTACCTTTTTAGATAACTTTTACGTTAAATTTAAATTCTAGATTATATGTATATATAATGAAAAGTTGGTTTATATTTGCACATATAACTGACAAAGATGAGGATGAAGAATTTTACGATAATTTTAAAAAATGTAGAAAAAATTTAGACACTAATACTAGTGTATATATCTTAAAAATATATAGTAAACGTTTAGCAAATATCATTTACATGACATCAGATGAAGAAATATTATTAAAAAAAAGTCAACAAAGAAATTATAGTAGAAAACGTTGGTTAGAAAATCTAGTTGATTTAATAAAACTTGATTCAATTGATAGAAAAACTGATATAAAAGCTATATCGTATTATGGTCACGGTGGGTCTGTTGTTGTAGGTCCATGGGATGATCCATTTTTAGGAGTTTCTGAATTATTAGAGTATATAGTGAAACCATTTAATATTAAATTAATAGCATACGATGCATGTTATATGGGTGGAGTTACTTCAATATATGAAACATCACATTATTCTAAATTTGCAGTAGCTAGTCCAAGTTGGCATCCAGATTTAAGTGTATCTATATTAAAAAATTTTGGTACATTACCAAATGTAAACGACGATAAAACATGGAAAAATTATACAAAAAATTTAGCTTGCGAATTTAAACGCACTAACAAATACAAACCAAAATATAGTTGTTTAGTACCACTTGATTTGCGTAAATTTAAAAATATTGTAAAAAAAATAAAAGTCTTGAAATTAACAAGCGATACAGTGTTAAAATTATCTGATCCTCAACAATTTGATTTATTTCTAAGTATAACTGATCAAAAAATAGCAAAGGATATACAGAAAACTGTTATTAGCAATTTTTGTATTAATGAATGTCCAGAGAGAATACATGGAATAAGTATAAGAGAACCAGATCCTAAAGATCCTTGGCATAAATTTTTTGTCAAGACAAAATGGTATAAAATATTAAATAATATAGAAATCATTAGTGACAAAGAAATTAAATTAAAACAAATCAAAGAAAGATCTAAAAGGAAAAATTTATATTCAAAAGATTGTTGATTTAAAATGTTTATTTCATTCTTTTTAAATATTCTAATAACAGTGATTTATGTATTTTTTTTATCTTTTATAATAATATAAAAAATAAAAAAGAATGAATAAAACAAATAACTCGCAAGCTACAAATTCTACATGTGGTTCTAAAAATAAAACGTTTATAAATAAAAATAGGATATATCATAATCCTTTAAAAAATTCATCTACCACAGGATCATATGTTACATATGTAAATTTATATCTTCATCCTAATTCACATAATACGACAAATGCGACAAATGATACAAATACAAATGATACTAGTAAAAATTTAAAAGCATCTAAAAAACCAATGTGTAATAATAAAGAATGTCATTATTATGATCCTTTATGCGATGAATATTACTATTGTTGTAATCCAAGTTGTTATTGTTTTGACCCATTCTATTTTGATTTGTATCCATATGACCCATATTTATTCTAAACTTCTAAAATAATTATTTCTTGTTAAAATTTCATCCAATACATTATTAGGAATATTTAATTCATTTTGCAAACCCTTCATACCTCTACATTCTTTTGGTAAACATTTTTTTGAAAACCCTCTTCCATCATCTCCAGGTACTGTAGTACCATATTTTCCTATTCGTGGCTCTAATGGAAAAAGTGTTTTAAAACTTTGATAATCAATATTGAATTTATTACATATTTCATAGATTTCATTAAAATACCATACCTTTACAGCTAAAAAAGTATTTATAGTATATTTAAATAATTCCATTTCTTCAAATGTTCTTGTATAACACTTAAAACCACCTTTTTGTGATAAAAGTCTTTTGTAAAATGGTAACTTTTTATGTTTATACATGTAATTAGTAAATAAATTAATCAACTTTTCAGTTGTATCATCATCTTTTCCAGAATGATTACCAAATAATGAAAAATTTGCATTATACATATCATCTTTTGCAGTAAGTTCTCTTAAAAATTCAGGGCAAAAGACAATATCTACAAGTTCATTATGATATTTTTCATATAACTCTCTTATAGTTCCTGGTTTAACTGTGCTTTTAATAAGAATAATAGATTTTTTTTTAATAGCTAAAGAAAGATCCTTTACAACTTTTTCAACTATCGAAGTGTCGCAATTTCCATCATCATCACTTGGTGTAGGAACACTAATAAAATAAATATTGGTACCTTGCTGTCTATCGACATCGTGTGTAAATCTAGGCATATCGAGTTCATTTTCAGACTCATTTACCATGTTGTTTATATCATCATAATAAGAATACGTACCAGTTTTAATTGGTGTAATAACATCGTATACATTATAATGAATGTTATTTTTTTCTAAAACGTGACCAATAGACCCTCCTACAAAACCAAAACCGCAAATATTTATAGAAAAGTTCATATATATTCGTCTTATATTCGTTTTATAATAAAAGTACAAATTATTAACGCAAAAAGAAAATAGACAGTATTTTTATTTTTTGGTAAATCTTTTTTTTGGTACCTTACTGATCTGGCTGAAGCTCAGTTTCGGCAAAGTAACGCTTTTTTTTTTAAAAGCTTATTTTTTTGTAAATTTATTTTGTTTATATATATTATATGGATGAAAGGATAAAATTAGATAAAAACCAAAAAATCGTGTTTTTAGGGTGTGGATCTGTAGCAAAATGTTGTATATATTATTTAAATAAATTTATCAAATATAAACCACAACAAGTTTTTATTATAGATAAAGATATAAATACTAGTAAATTTCCATCTGTTGTAGAAATTGTACGTAATGGAGCTACATTTTTACATTTTGAAATAAAAAGACATAATTTAACTTTATTATTTGATGAAAAATTAAAATTAAAAAAGGATGATATTATTATTGATCTAACAACTCAAACATGTACTTATATTATTTTTCAAGAATGTAGAATGAGAAACATTTTATATATCAATACTTCTATTGAAGAGGATGATATTGTTGAAGATAGTACGATTCACTGTCCAGTTAACAATGGTATTTTTTTACAGCATGTAAACTTGCAATTAATAGCTGAAAAAACAAAAGATTATGGTGACACAACAAGTTTAATTGAATTTGGTATGAATCCTGGATTGATTTCTGTATTTGTAAAACAAGGTATTATAAACTTGGCTAAACAGGTTATAAAATATAGGAAATCAAAGAATAAAAATGTAAATAAACATATGGAACAATATGTCAAAGAAAAAAATCATAAAAAACTAGCAAAAATGTTGGGTATAGAGGTTATGCATTGTTCAGAAATTGATACTCAATTGCCAGAGGTAATTAATAAAGATATTTTTATCAATACTTGGAGTTGTGTTGGTTTAATTACAGAGGGTCTTGAACCAGCAGAAATTCAAATGGGTACTCACGAAAAATATATTCCTTTTGCTAAATCAGCTGTTAATCAAGTAATTCCTCAATTATTAATAACAAAGGCGTATGGTAAAGATTTAAAATTTGAATCTATAGCACCTTTAAAAATTAATAGTGATAATAGTATTACATTTACTAAATTTGAAGGCCGTTGTATTCATCATGGCGAAGGTATTTCATTAAATCGTTATTTGGGGTCATTTAAATATGCACCAACTATGCATTATGTATACAAGTTAAATCCTCATACGGAAGAAATGATTGATAAAATACCTCCATCAGAAATGATTAAAATATTGAATGATCCATCTAGGTGGAAAGTATTAAATATGTATGAAGATAAAATAAATGGTTATGATAATATTGGAACTCTTTTTGTATCTCGAAAAAATCCTTTTACTGAAAGTGAAGAATTATTTTATTTTTGGACTGGTTCTATATTAAATACAGATTATACTAAAAATGTATTAAAAGATCAATATTTTGGCCCAACTGTTATTCAAGTTATGGCTGGAGTTTTATCAGGAGTTGTTTGGATGATGAAGCACAAGAATAGAGGATTGTGTTTTGGAGAGGATATTGATGATAAATTTGTTATTAATATGTGTAAAAAATACTTGGGTGTATATTACTCTAGACCTGTTATAGTTCCTAAAGAACACGAATTAAGTGGTACTACAATGGATAAATTATTTGTAGATAAAAACGCTGAAAAAACTGACGTTGATGATCTTTAATTAAATAATCGACATGAAATGCAAATAAAAATAAAAAATCGAATTTAAATTTAAAAATAAGAAATTGTAAGGTACTTTTAAATGCAATTTCTTATTTTAATCTTGTCAATTAATTTTGTTGCATGTTTATCTAAACATTCAAGAAAAAATAAAGTAATTCAAGTACGTCTTCCTTCTTGGAAACCTAAAGAAAAATTTTACAATCCTCGTAAAGTAGACTGGGTTAGTGTAATAAGTGGATGTAAAGCAGCATGTCGTTATGAAAAACGTTTGTGTAATTTTTATGTTCGAGCAGCAGCTCATGATTCTTTATCAGTATCTGAAGGTTTTGGTGGCGCAGATGGATCATTATTATTAACAGAAGATGAACTCAGAAGATCAGAAAACAATTATGATAATTTCGCATACTTATTATCAAAAAATGCATTAGCTTTAGCAAAAAAATACGATACATCTGTAGCAGACATCGTCGCAGTATGTGGTGCTGTAGCAACTGAATTTTTAGGAGGTCCTAAAATTATTAAAAGTGATAATATACAACCTTTTTTAGTTGGACGTCATGATCGTACACTACCAAATCCAACAAATTCTCTTGCACCTGCAAATATGAATACAACTGGGTTTAGTTCATTTGCAAAAAGTAAAAATTTAACAATAGAAGAAATGACTGCTTTAATGGGTTCCCATACTTTATTAGATGAAAAAGGATGTTTAAAAAAAGACAATTCTTATTGCGATCCTAAAAAATCTAAATGTACAAATATACTAATGTATAATTGGTCAAACATTTATTATAAAGAAACATGTGTATCTAAAATCACAATAAATAATCCACCAGTATTAAGTACATTACCATTACCAACTCGTGAATTTTTTATTCAACAAGATCTTTGTAAATTTACAAGTAAAGAATTTCGTAAACGTCAAGAAGAAATATTAGCACAAGAATTAGTCGATTTAAATCCTGATCCTAATACATTAGTTATTGATCAAGACCTAGAATTTGAAGATGTCACTTGGTATAATAATATTGCAAAAAAATGGTCTTATACAATTCATGACGCTTGGATGGGAAAAGCATGCCAAGGAGACTTGACAAAAACACCATACAATGACGATATTCAAACATATATGAATAAATTTAAAGATCATTCAAATGAATGGGATATTACATATATTAGAGCTTATAAAAAAATGGTTAATACTGGTGCTATTTGGAATAAAAATGGTGGGTTTCCTATATCTGGTCTAGAATGCTATTCAGGATATACAACATCTATTCCTAAAATTAATTGCAATAATTGTAATAAATTATGTCATACATCATGTAGATGCAAAACTGCATTTAATGAAAATGATTCTTTTTATCAATAATCATCCATTAAAAAAGAAATGATAAAAAAATGATAAGAGAAATAAAAGAATTTTTATTATCTTTTGTAGAACTATAAAGTTCTGTTGTTTCTATTGTTTTTACTGTTTTTGTTTCTACTACCTTCGTTGACAAATTAAGATCTTGACATTCTTCTGTTTCTATTGCTTCTGATTCTGTTTCTATTGATTCTGTTTCTGTCGTTTCTGTTGCTTCTGTTGCTTCTGTTTCTGTTGGTTCTATTTCTGTTGGTTCTGTTGGTTCTGTTGGTTCTGTTGGTTCTGTTGGTTCTGTTGGTTCTGTTGGTTCTGTTGGTTCTGTTGGTTCATCATTTTGTCTACCAAGATCTAAACCATCTTCAAGAACGTTATTATTTAAAAGATCTTGACATTCTTCTAATAGATCATTTTCTCGTGTTTCATCAAAAATACATTCGTTATCATAATAAAAACAAATATTTCTTGAATATTCGCATTTATCCTTTCCAGCATCTTTGTATACTGTTGTATCACCTTTAGCTCTACAATATTCGTATTTTTCAAGCCATTTTACAACATTTAAATTATCTTCTTTATATAATACATGACTAGAAACTGGTCCGTTAATCGATTGATAATCGCATTTAAAAGATAATGCATTACAGTAATAAAATAATAAAATTATATTAAACATAGTGTTTAATATAATACACACATTTTTATCGTAATATAAACGTAAAAAAATAATAATAATTTTTAATAATAATAATTTTTAATAAATACATCTATTAATACCATCAACGATAGTTTTTGAATATAAACTTTTATATATTTCATTTATAAAATCATTTTTCGATACAATATTAGGTATATTGTTTTTAAATTTTTTAAAATCATATTGAAAATATAATATGTCAGTATCTAAATCATAAATTCCACGAGTAATACTAGAATAATCTGGAGCACTACATTTGAAATCTAATACAAATTTAAAATTTTTAAATTCTGGAAATAAAGATTTTTCTTCACTACAATGATATCTTATTGGACATTTTGAATAATTATAAATAATCATACTTTATGTTTTTATTAAATTTTATATGTTTTATTAAATTTTTTTATTTTTTTGATCAATTTCAATAAATTAATTTATTGAAATCTATAACTTTTTTTATTTTTTTGATCAATTTCAATAAATCTATAACTTTTTTTAAAAAAGTTTTGCTGATATTACCATTTCACTTACCAATTCTTTAAATGTAATTTTGGGTTCCCATCCTAGTTCTCTTTTTGCTTTTGAAGCATCTCCAATTAAACATTCTATATCAATATCTCTATAATATTTCTTATTAACTTGTACCAAAGTTTCTCCTGTTAATGAGTTTATTCCAACTTCATCTATTCCTGATCCACACCATTCTATTTTAATTCCTATTTCTTCAAATGCTAATTCAACAAATTCTCTAACAGAATGTGTTTCTCCAGTTGCTAAAACATAATTATCGGGTTTATCTTTTTGTAACATTAACCAAATTCCATAAACATAATCTCTACTATGACCCCAGTCACGTGTTGCATTTAAATTACCTAATTGCAATGGTTTACTAAAATTAGCCTTTCCTACATATCTAGCAATCTTTTGTGTTACAAAGTTATGTCCTCTACGTGGACCTTCGTGATTAAAAAGTAAAGAATTTACAACAAACATTCCATACGCATCACGGTACATATTACATAAATGTTCCGCAGCCATTTTAGAAATACCATAAACACTAACAGGTTTTTGTGGAGATTCTTCGTTTAATAAAAGAGATCCATCTGTAACATTACCATAAATTTCACTAGTTGACGCTTGATAAATTCTACATGTTTTTTCTAAACCGCATGTTCTTACAGCTTGTAATATATTTAATACGCCTACAAAATTAGTTTGAATAGTGTAATTTTCCAATTCTGAACTAATTTTAACATGACTTTGCGCGCAGAAATTATAAATTTCTACTGGACGTATTTTATTGATAATATTAAACACAGACATTGTATCAGTAATATCTACATAATGTAACGTAACTTTATCAAAAATATGTTCTATTCTTTCAGTTGTAATAACAGAACTTCTTCTAATTGTACCATGAACATCACATCCTTTTTCTAAAAGTAATTCCATCATATGGGAACCATCCATACCTTGTGATCCTGTGACTAATACAACCCTTTTTTCACTCATTATATAATATAATATGTGTTGTTTTTAAATTAATTTTTGTAAATTTTTATTTAAAATATGTTATTTGTATATTTACAATAAATTGTACAATTGCAGAATTTTATTTTATTAGTGTATTATATAACATAAAATAAAAAATGACAAAACGACACCGTAAAAAATCACATCATAAAAAATCGCATCATAAAAAATCGCATCACAAAAAATCTCATTGTAAAAAATCACATAATAAATGTAAAATAGGACCACCTGGACCACCTGGACCACCTGGACCTACAGGACCTACAGGAACAATGGGTTCAATTGGGTTAACTGGGCCTCCAGGACTACAAGGAACGATGGGTTCAATTGGACCTATAGGAACAATGGGTTCAATTGGTTTAACTGGACCTCCAGGTACAATGGGTTCAATAGGGTTAACTGGGGAGCCTGGACCACAAGGGCCTTTTGGACCACAAGGACCTATAGGGACAATGGGTTCAATAGGTTTAACAGGGACTATGGGACCAATTGGTTTAACAGGACCTATGGGACCAATTGGTTTAACAGGAACAATGGGACCAATTGGATTAACAGGTACGATGGGTTCAATCGGGTTAACAGGAACGATAGGTTCAATTGGTTTAACAGGGACTATGGGACCAATTGGTTTAACAGGTACTATGGGTTCAATCGGGTTAACAGGTACAATGGGACCAATTGGGTTAACAGGTACGATGGGACCAATCGGGTTAACAGGGACTATGGGACCAATTGGTTTAACGGGATTAACAGGAACGATAGGTTCAATTGGTTTAACAGGGACTATGGGACCAATTGGGTTAACTGGGCCACAAGGAATTCCAGGTGGTTTAATATCAGTTGCAGATTTTTATGCATTAATGCCAGGTGATAACAGTGCTACTGTAGCGGCTGGTACAGCTGTTGAATTTCCACAAGATGGACCTGCATATGGAACTATTGTAAGGAATAATGCTACACAATTTATTTTACCAGATATTGGTTTATACGAAATTAATTTTCAAGTAAGTGTAACAGAAGCTGGTCAACTCGTAGTTGAATTAGATGGAACAGAACTATTATATACAGTTGTTGGTCGTAATACAGGAGCTAATCAACTCGTTGGATTATGTTTAGTAGAAACAACTCTTCTTGATAGTATTTTATCTATTAATAATCCACTTGGTAGTGCTACAGCACTTACTATTACATCTTTAGCAGGAGGAATAGACTCAGTTTCTGCGCATTTAGTTATTAAAAGAGTTAGTTAATAAATTTATTTTAATTATATATTAATTATATATTAATAATATGTCTGAAAATATAAATGAAATGATGGAAAATTTAGATATTAATTCACAAAAACAAGAATTTGTCAAACCAGATTCAGAATACATAGATTATTTTGAAAAATTACATGATGCATATGAAAGATATAATTATATTTTAGAAAATGTTGAATTTACTATAGAAACATTATTCATAAAAAATAATATAAAAACATTTATTGATCATTTTATAGAATACAAAACGGATCCATTTTTATTATATAAATTTGTAGAAAATATTGATTATCAAATAGAAATTAGTTTTAATTAAAAAATGTTTGTTACGATTTAATATAAAATTTAAAAGTTATATTAAATGAATTGTAAAGAAGTTTTAAATACCTTGCCGTCTAACGACGTCTTCGTTAAAGGTACCTTGCCGTCTAACGACGTCTTCGTTAAAGGTACCTTGCCGT
>ERZ767114.681-NODE-681-length-17710-cov-3.482278_pt1 | contig 17710 bp, 25 predicted proteins | sample MGYA00374952_ERZ767114 | MGnify/ENA primary metagenome ERZ767114 (study PRJEB28939, sample SAMN06267156) | marine metagenome | isolation source: Columbia River Estuary | place: USA:Columbia River Estuary, USA | collected 2012-05-05 ...
TGCACTGGTGAATTTACCATTACCATTAGCATAACTAAATACAGTACCCCAGTTTGTATGGTCTCCCGCAGATGGACTACCATTGTAAGCAGTAGCTTCTGCTGCACCATCCCAGACACCTAATCTTAATTGATTACCACTATCTATATTGAACTTAAATTCTGCTCCTCTAGTTAAGGCTTGACCAAAGTAGAAAGGCATTTGTAGATTTACATTGGCATTCATTACAGTTTCACCTACAGGAGTATTTGCATTAGTTCCGTAAGATATAAACCATTCGTTATTTACAGCACTTAAACTAGCACCATTTACCATATTAGCGGCATCAATAGTAACAGTAGAAGCATCTGACATAACTAGTACTAAGTCAGTACCTACTACAGAACCACTAGCAACACTTACACCACCAGCTAAACCACTTGCATCAATAGCGATTACACTTCCGCTACTTGTAGTTAAGTTTAAGGTAGTACCGCTTACAGAACCACCCGTAATAGTTGTATCATTATCAATAGCAAGACTAGCAGCATCTATAAGTAAAGATGTAGCATCGTTCATTGTTAGTGTAATGATATTACCATTTAAAGTAGCGGAAGAAACAAACTTATTCTCGTCTACTCCGAACGTAGTTACATCGGATGTAAATGAAGTACCATCGTTTAGTCCTAGCGTTAAGTCATCTCCTACTAAAGAAAAAGAGTTTACAAACTTATCTGCAGAAGCAAACCCTGCAGTATTAGTAAATATAGCATTCAATTGCACTACAGCTTGATTGAGTACAGAATTAACAAATGAACCGTTTATACTTGTAGAACTAACAGATAAAGAAGTAACTACAACTTTAGCTCCGTCTTTTACTTTTATCTTAATCTCAGTACCGCTTGCAACAGCTTCTAAGGTGTTAACAGCGTGTGATTCGATTACATTGTCAGAACCTAGAGATAAGTCTCTTAGAAGTATCGTAGAGCCTGTAGAATCAAGTCCAAAGTCCATTGCTGTTTTACTTAGGTTAGGAGAAGCAAATTCTAAGTCTTTATCTTCAAATAACCTATTGTGTACAGTGGCTTGGTATCTTACTAAACCTGAAGTAGGGTCTACTGTATCTCCTTTTCTAACTTGGAATACGCCTAAGTCTACATCATCTGACTTTCTTATCTTACGTATCTCAGCAAATATAGTAGTACCAGCTCTTACGTCTACTGGATGGTCAAAGAACCATTCTATAGTATCTCCTGCAGCTATTGTATTTGCAGCTCTTACTGCATTCTCAGGTAATGTTTGTTTGTAAACTTGTCTACTATTTATAGATATTTTGTAGTCTAAACGTACTAAACTTTGGTCTATAGCTTCTGCTGCAACAGTAGTTATTCCTAATCCTGCGATATTGATGCCAAAGTAATTATCTCCTGAATAACCTATAGCAGTAGATGTTACTGGGCTTCCTCCTAACGGTAAACTAAACATATCGGTATATACACGACCACTAGGCGGAATGTATCCGTCAGAACCTTGATTAGCTACAATGCTTTGGTCTTTAAGTCCTCCCCACATAGGAAAGAAGTTGATATCTGAAGTTAGGTTAGTAAAGAAGATATTCTCAGAACCAGAACTCATCTTGTGTTGCTCACCTAAGAATAATGAGTTAAGAGTAGTTTCAATAGCTCTATCTGCTATTAATTGATCCTGTGTAGGGTCATATTCAAAGTGACTCAATGTCTTTATCTCTTCTTGAGTTATAGTTCTACCACTAAAGTAATCTGTGGAGTCATTTTGCGTAGTTGATTCAGAGTTGTTATTAAAGTTATTTGAGTTAGTATTGTCAGGAAATAAATCCGAGCCATCGTTAACACCTGTAACTGTTCTTTGTATTGCCATTAATTATATATTTAAAATGTTATTATTTACTGTAGTGACTCTTAACTATCTCAGATAGATCAGCTAGTACTTTATCTAATTTTTGATCTGAGAACATGTCAGGAATTGGTTGGTCTACTTCAGCTCTTAAAGCATTAGCGAATTGACCTTCTATACTGAATCCGAAAACTTTATCTTGTTTTACGTATTTATTCCAAATATCCTCATCATCTACTTTCATTGATACCATCCAAGTTCCCTCAGGAACGTCTAGACCGTATTTCTTAGACTTGTCAAAATCAGTATCTTCTACTATCCATGACTCAAAGACTGTCATACCTTCAATAGGCTGAGCGTGTTCTAGTGTAGCGTTTTGGTGATTAGATCTTTTAAAGAACATTTGAGCAGCCTTAGCTACTGTTTCTTTACTGAAGTATATATAAAACTCTTCACCGTCTTGCTTTCTGTAGATCGGCTTATCAGGAATAAGAGCAGCTCCCATAAGGATTCTCTTATCTTCATTAGTTCTTGCTAGTATAACAGGTTTTTGGTCCGCTAAAGCCACAAAATCAGATTGAATGGCAGGGTTTTCTACAATTGAAATAGCGTTTACACCGGAGAACTCTTCAAGCTCATCTATTAATAGTTCATATATATTCATAAGTTCCTTTATTTAAAAACAGTTTTTAGGTATATTCTTAACCCATTGATGAAGTGTCATTAACCCTTCTTTGTAAAGCCGTGTTAGAAGCCATATCAGATTCTACTATGTAAGCTCTAGTAGGTTTATTACCTAGGTCGCCTATAGCACTACCTATCATTCTCTCTCCTGCAGTCGTCCTACCTATTACATTAATAGATGGAGGCTGAGCAGACGCTACACCTGAAGGAGCTGAACCTCCTCCACCTTTACCTGCTTTAGATATGTTTCTTATATTAGATAACCCTGTAGCCAATATAGATGCCGATGCAGCTATCTTCATGGACATGTCTGAAGCTACCTCAGGAGTACCAAATAACCCCCATACTTTAGACATACCTGAATACATATCCATAGTAGCTGAGGCTATAGCAAAAGATTTTTGCTCTTTAGAACCCTGTTTCATCATTGAACCCATAGCTCCTAGAGTTGATTGAGCGTATCCTATAGCCATGTCTTGCTTCATTCTATTAGAATTCTCTTCTAAAGCTTCAGACTGCTCTTTAAACTTAGTTTCTATATCCGCTCTAGCTTGCTCGTAACCTTCTAATCCTTCAAGCTTAAGTAAGTCCTGTTCTTTTTGATACTCTAACTTCTCTAGGTCAGTCATTTTATCTTGCTCAATTTTCTCTACTAAAGCGTCAGCCTTCTCTCTGTCTTTATCTTTTAGTTTCTCATCTTCAGCATCATAATAGGCTTGAATCTGACCTCTAAGAGCTTTTTTCTCATCATCTGCTATCTTCATAGCGTCTAACTCTTTCAAGTGATTAGCTCTGTTAGCGTCTAACTTCTCCTGAGCTGTTAAGTCTATTTGAGCTAATTCTAGTTTGTTTAAATCTTCTTGAAGCTTAGCAAATGCAGCCTTATCTTCATCACTAGAATTTTTATCGTCCTTCTTAGCAGCTGCCCTAGCTTCAGCACTTAATGCTTTTTGTCTTGCAAAGTTTAATTTTTTAAAGTTATTTAAAGCAGTTTCTTTTTGTATTAACTCAACTTGTAAAGCGTTAGCAGCATCTAAGTCAGCCTTAGTAGACTTTCCTAAAGCATTCTCAGCTAGTTGATTCTTTAGTTTTTCAGCAATTATAGCCTTCTCTCTATTTATTATCTCTTCTTGTTTGACTGCAGCTTGCTTAGTAAACTCTAATCTTTCTGCAGCTGTAAACATCTCAGCATTCTCAGCCTTACTTCTTAAGTCTGATATTTCTGCGTCAGCCTTAGCTCTATCAATATTAAGTTGTCTCTGATCTTTATCTATTTTAGCTCTAGAGTCAGCTATACGAGCCATAGCTTCTACCTCTTTAGCTGTCTCAGCTACAAAGTCTTTACCTGCTTGAGTTGCGTTCTTAAGTGATTCCGTTACGGAATCTACTCCTAGTGCTACTTTTGCTACAGCGTCAGTAGCTATCTTACCGGCTTCAGAAAATTCACCTTTAAAAAGCTTTCCTATAGCTTCTCCTAATGCAGGGACTAACTCTAACATCCCCTCGAATCTATTTACTATGTTTTCTTTAATTAAGTTGGCAAAGTTCTTAAGTGATTCCATAGGGTTAGTAAAAGCGTCTATAATAAACTCGCCTAAATCAGCTACCTTATCTAACAACTGTCCTGTGAAAGCACCTATCATAGCCATAGCCTTAGCCATTTTGTTTTGCCCTTCTTCACTTCTCTTGAAAGCTTGCATAAGAGCCACAACACCTATAACTAAAGCCCCTATCCCTGTAGACATTATAGCCGTTCTAAGGACTTTAAACGATCCACTGACACCTCCTATAGTAGGAACTAATGAGCTCATGCTAGAGAGTAGTCCACCTGATAATCTATCTAGTTTAGAAAATACCGCTCCACCTATTTTACCTGTGGAGTTTAAAGATTTACCTAAATTATCTGAACCCTTAGAGGTTTTCTTGATAGAGCCACCATCTACTACCTTGACGTGAACCGTTCTTGTTTCTTTACTCATTATATCTTAATTTTATATAGTTTTTAATATCTTTAATTGTTCTAGGGTATTTGTATCTACCTTTAAGTCTATTAACTTCAGGAGTATTAAGCTCAGTGTCTCTTAGTAGTTCTTGTATTAACTTAATCATTCTTTTATTTAAAAACAAGGGAGTTTAGTATCTGAAACATTGGTATAATGTTAAAAAACTACTAGAATCTGTTTTTAATATGTATGGGGTCACGTACACAAGGTAACATAACGAAACTAAAGCATTTAAAAAGCTGCCTAAAGAAACCTTTGCGTGACCAACTCAAACTTTACAGGGCGGCTTTTTTTTATTCCTATAACTCCCGGTAGGTTAGAATGCATAAACACGTTAGAGTGCTGATAAGTGGGTAAGTCAGAGGTCTTTCCTTGCTATTGTCATTTGAGTAGCCGATTGAATAAGTTTAGCCGAATATCTAATAATAAGAAATTTCTTCTCTAGTATTAATCTACTTTATTAGAAGAATTGCGTCCACTTTACAAATTAAAACATATATTATTATTTAATTAAGGTTGTTTACTAACAACTATACTATATAAGTAGCTTAAATACATCACTCCTAAACAACTGCTAAGTGAACTAAGTATACTTTTATATATATATAACTTAAAGTGTCTTAAAAGCTTTTAAAATAACTAATACTATGGTTCTGCAGGACCTATATAAGCTGATTCTTTAGTATCACCTCCACTTACACCGCTACTAGACCCAAAAGTAGTAGGATCAAAAGCCAAATCTGTAGGATATAATACGTTATACGCTGCTATTGAAGCTATACCTACAAACTCATCATCGTCAGGAGTCTCATATATAGAAGTGTCCGTTGTTTTAGCTGCTAACTTAAGACCACCATAAGCAGATAATCCATTAATCTCCATGTATTTAAATACTTCGTAAACATCACTTACTCTCTTTCCATCTATTTCGTAAAATGTTCTATTTTGTATATTTCCAAATGCCATATTATTGTTTTATATATTAATACTCTCTAACGTTTTTAACATTTCCTATAGCTATTAAACTATAACTATTACTAACCTCTAATCTACCTGAAGATATAGACATGTATACTATTCTTACATTGCTTTTAGAAGTGTCTTCTTGAATTACGTCAATAGAAGATGCTTTTAAGTTTTCTAGTAAACCTGAACTTATACTAGACAGCTTAAATTTGGTTACTCCCGTAGTAAAGTTTGTATTCATTGATTCTATTAAGTATGTATTACTACCCATGACTAGCTTAGTATTTAACTGAATTGATAACATAGCTTGCATAGGTAACTCAGCAGATACTTCTATAGACCTAGTCGTAGAGTCAAAAGCTTGAGTTACGTAGTTATACCAAAAGCAATTGAAGTGTCCTAGTCCTGAAAATCTATTGTCTGCAAAGTATTCGTCAATCTCAGCACCCCAATAATTACCACATACTGCAGTATTATTAGATAAAGATTGAAATTGATAGTAAAGATTAGTTACTATTGAATGTCTATTTAAGACTCTTACGGACCCTGAACCATCATTTAAAGCTAACCAATTAGTGGAGTCTTGAGCATAGTAAGTTGTACAATATACGAACACGGGTTTTGTCTGAATATAGTCCCCATTAAGATCGGTTAATTGAAGTGTCATTGTATCTGACTTTAATGAGTCAGCTTGATCGGTTAACCTTTCTACAGGTATTCTTTGAGTAGGTGTCTTAACTTCGTAAACTGATCCTACTACCTTGCTATCGTCTTCTTTTATTAAATATTCTAAGCTACCATAGTTCTTTTGATTTATTGAGAAATAAGCCTCCTCCATGTACGTGATAGGCTCTTCATTCTTAAAAGATAATCCACTATAGTAATTAGGGGGTGATATAGTGGCGTTAGATGAATCTACATACTTAGTTATGTCTATAGTCTCTCCACTCGCCATAAAATAATCGTAATGAAATGTCTTTACATCAAGTAAATCAACTACAGTTACTATGTTAAATTGCTTAAAAAGAGTAGTTAAGAAGTCTTTTACTTTCATTTTAGGTAAGTTATCCTTAACACTATACTTAGACCCTGCTGCTCCTGATGTTACAGAAACATCTATATTATCTGCTGTAGAGTAGTCAGTGACGAACCCGATTTGAGTACCTAAATAGTAGAAATGTTTAAAATAATAGTTAACTGTTATAGAACCTGACCCCGACGCTTCTAACTCGAATTTATAATCAAGAGCTCCATCGTCATCTGTGAACTCATACCTAGCGTAGTTATTAATCCCTGACTCATCACTTAGAGATGCAGTAGTTCTATTACCATCTCTTAACAAATAAACCTTGTACTCACTTAACGAAGTAGAAGTAACTGAGAAAAATACGCTAGTTATCCTGTTTGACGCTCTAGCCACATTAGATGTGCCTGTAAATCCCGTTGATGACGTTGTAAATACCAATGAGCTGTCTGCCGACCTACTAAATGTGCCTGCTGAGTAGTTTTCAAAGGAACTCAACGAAGTACCTTCCTTCTGAGCACCATCCAATAGCAATCTATAGTTAGATACGTAAGGAGCTCTTAAAGCACCTGATATAGTTATCCCATACTTAGACTCTATAGCATCTATTATATTACCACATCTATAAGCACCTACTAGCTCATCTGTATTAATTCCGTATTGATTAGCAGGTGAAGAGCTTGAGTAGGCTATATTAGTGTAGTTTTCACCAAAAGAAATAGCACTAGAGTTTCTGTTTGCACTATCATATATCAATCTAGACTTGTTAGATATAACAGGGAACGCTACAGCCGGTTGAGAGCTCATGGTTCTAGTCATTTCAGTTAACCAATTAGGATCATCTATATTATCAGATTCAAGGTCCAAGTCCATTAGTTCATCTTCACCTATTCTTTTAGTTAACTCAGTTAAGTTACCGTAAAACCTTATAGAATAACTCTCTGCCTCTCCATGCTTCATTTTAACCTTCTCTAAAGTCAAGTTACCTTGACGATATAATACACCTCCTAGTTTAAGTTCACAATCTAAGAAGGACCTAGCGTCAATAGCATTACCTATATCAGTTCTATAGTAATGTTTGAAAATCTTATTGTTTGCTTTACTAGCAGGTACTACGTAAGATGCTGATACTGAAGTAAATATCTTATCAGGACTCATTGAATCCTTTAAAGATGCTTTTATGTTTACATTTTCATCCTTAAATAAGTCTAATCTTTGACCTTCTACGTAAATATCTAGTTTTAAATTCATTACCTTTGATTATTTATTAAGTTAAATGAAGACTCTACACTAACTGTGTACTGTATAAGCTTATCGTTTAGGTGAGTCTTTCTAGTCATTGAGTTATCTTTAATAGTCACAGGTAAGTAATCAGAGCCATCTTTACTAAGCCAAACATACTCAGATAGTAACAACTCTTCAAAAGCTTGTACATTACCTTCATCTAAGAATGGAGTATTCAGTGTAAACATCTCTCTAGTTTCAGATACGTTTCTTTTATAGCCATGCATACCATTATCAATAGTTAAAGTATCGTAGTTTATTACGTTTCTGTTGAAACCACTGTCTTTAATTTTAATCTTCTCTATCGACTTCATGTTAACAAAAAACTCTTGTTTAGCTCCGGATTTATTAACAAACATTAGTCTATTATTAGCATATTTACTGCATTCAGCTATTTGTACTGTTAAAGTTTCAGTTAATATAGAGTCTACGTATAGTTTTAAAGAAGTATCATCAGAACTGAGTTGAACATACTCTATCTGAGTAGAACTACTACTTAAGTTAGAGAAGTATATAGGTGAACTAGTAGATCCCGAGTTAGTTATAGTGTAGTATGAGTTGTATTGAGCGTAAATAGGCACACTTAGAGACTCACCTTCAGGTATTATAATAACGTCATTAGACTGCATTGAAACCTCGTCTTTTGGAGCGTTTAAGTATGTCTGAATAGGCTCGTAGCTACTTATATAGCCTTCAGTGGATAAGAACGTGTATTCTTTAGGTATTTGCACACCATCGCTTAACGAAACCTTAGCCCATACCGAGCCCGAACTATTACTAGTTGTTTGTTCTATGTAGTCACCAATTAAGCTAGATATTTCAAAAGTAACTAGTCCATTCGAAGGATTGTTAGATAATGAGTAAGTTATAGCAGATGGTGATTCATCTTCATAGGCTCTAAACGTAGTAGCTGATGACGTTGTTTCTATTAACGTTGTTTCAGAAGTACCTAATTCTAACTGTGAACCCCAAATGTAAACACCATCACCTGTAGAGGTGTTAGTAGGTAAGCTTATCCTAGCTCCTGTACTCCCTGAAGATGTTACATTACCTGCAACTGATATCCTATACCAATCATTACCTAGATCTTGAATTCTAGCAGTACCAAACGTAGTGCTTACTACAGTACCCTGTGAAATATTAAACTTTGCCAAACCCCAATTTGTATAAGGTGAGGAGTTTCTAAAAAACAATAAATCAACCTCATCAACCCCCTTTGACTTTACATGAGTAGAGAACGTATGAAACCCCGTCTCTGTTGTAGTAACTACTTGCTGTACATATTTATTAGCTGTCGATGAGGATGAAGATGTTAAGCTATCTGAATCATTAGACCCATCAGGAGCTATATTAGTGTCCTCCTCAGCAGCCACAGCCGACTGTTTTACATGAACAGCGTTAGTCAATTGCTTATTATATTTGAATACATTGATCCTGTCGTAGTTATAACTAGAATTACCATTCCATACTTTAAGCTCTGCAGTAGCCTCAGACGTATCAGTCGTAGTAGTAGCGCTTCTTGATGCAGATGAAGAGGTCGTAGCGATGTAAGAACTCAACTCGCCTTGCTCAACTTGAACACCCCAAGCTATAATCCCACTAAACCTAGGAGCTGTACTCATTAAAGCTATCCTAAACAACTGAGAACCTGAATTAACACTACTACCTGTAACAGATATTCTATACCATCCACTGTTAATGTACTCTATAGAAGCTGATCCAAAAGTAGTACTAACTACAGTACCCTCCATTAAGTCAAACCTAGATAAAGCCCAATTAGTAAAGGGTGAGGAGTTTCTAGCTGCTAGTAGGTCTACATATCTTTCACCGTAGCTCTTTACATAAGCTGAATAAGTGTACTCACCTACAGATGTTAACGTTATGTTTTGGACGTGAAATTTACTAGTGATTGAGTCTGTAGAACTTGTTAAAGTTTCAGCAGTATTAGTCCCATCAGGAGCTGTCTTAATGTTTGAAGCCTTAGATACATTAGCCCCTGAGTTAGGCGATGAATTTAATTCCTGACTCCTAAGGTAGTAGTTAGTAGCTGCAGCCTGAGCAGGTAATGAAGTATGCTGTATAAATAAAGGGCTTCTTAAGTTAACTCTTTGTTTCATCTTATTTCTTTTTATTAGTTTTAATCTGTTTTTTCATTTGGTTTGCTATGTTATTAGCTATATCGTCTGCTGCAGCACTGTTATACATGTCTACATAAGCCTTATAACGTGCCTTAAAGGGCTTTGTAAAGAATAGTGTTCTCTTTATACCTCTTTGATGCACAGACTTCGCTACAGCCCACTTATTCAAGCCTCTTTTTTCAGCCCATCTAGCTAGTGCTGAGTTACCTTTTACTTTAATACTTCTTTTACCCTTCTTAAAGCTATATCTACCATTAGATACATGACCTTCTTTATCAGGATTAGTACCTGTGACACCCTGATCTAAGAATTCACCATAAGCAGGGTACTCGAATCTAAGTGAAGGTAAAGCTGATCCACCTGTAAAGCGTCCCTTAGCACTTCTATTCATTCTCTTATCTATAATACCTTTAAGGCTAGTGTATAGTTTACCATCTTTACTAGTACCATTAAGTGATAAATTACGCCTACCTTGTGATACAACGTATTTTTTCCACTTATGCAGGACCTCAGTAGCTAAAGGATATGTAGTAGAAATACTTAACATACTGACACTGAATTCTTTATAGTTATAACCATATCAATAGCAACTCCTGCTACATTATCTGTAAATCTGTCAGAGAAAAACTCTACACTAGCATCCTCTTCTAATTGAAACCCGGCACCGTATAGATCACCTCTCTTAAGTGTTTGAACTAACTTAGTTGCTGCTGATAGCATGTTATTTTGTACGTATAATTCAGAGTCATTGAAGCTCTCTTCTTGTGCCTTAGGCTCATCTACGTTAGACAAGAATATAACGCTTAAGTTTATAGTTGATGTAGCATCTGAGATGGTCCCTGTAGAGATACCTACATGTGCTATAGGATATCTATTGGACTTCATTAGCTCTACCTCATCCATGTCACCATAAGTGACTGAATTAATAAGGACATTAGCCTTTAACTCTTCTTGTATTGCATCTGTTAAATTAAAAAGTGCTTTCATTATCTTTTATTTTCTATTTCTATTTTTTCTTTCTCGTATTCTAACCACGTTAGAGCAGTCAAAAGGTTTGTGTTAGTTACTGCGTTAAAATTACCTACATAACCATCAGCTAAAGCATATATCGAGTTTAACCAACCATGTTTTGTAGCGAATTGAGCTGCTGCTGAATAATCTTCGACTTCTGACTCTCCTTCTCCGAAGAGATTAGGGAACCCTTCAACAATTCTTTTGCGATATTGTAAAAAAAAACCACTGCTTGAGATATTATTCCTACAGGCGCTTGCTTCATTAGCTCTTGATTCTTTATATTAGACGTATAGGGCTCTATCTCGTATAGGTCCTTATATTTCTTAACTACAGGTCTGTACATTACAGCAGCGGCCTTATGTAAATCTTTCTGATCCTTTAAGTAAGTCTCTAAGTCAATATACTCACCTAGAGTTAAACCTTCTAATGACGTTATGAATCCATACTCTACACCATTTAAATTAAATCTCTCAGAGAAATTACAGTTAGTAGATAAAGCGTGAAATACGTCACTAGCTACCACTTCAGCATCTTCATAGGACATATTAAGAATGTCTTTCATGTCAACTCCACAAAAGATATTGATAGTCTTGTGAATTAGGAACTCATCGTCAGTTCCGTCTTTGTTTATTTCACTAAACTTAATGTACTCACCTACAGTGATGTCGTTTATATCTTGTGGTACTTCTATCTTCATAAGGTTTTCTTTATTTAAAAACAACTACAAAGAATATATATAACAACAAAAGCCCCCCTAAGGGAGCTAATGCTAACAAAACAAATATTTAACCCCTCCAATCACTCATGCTATGACCTTGAAGGGGACCTATCTTCACTTATAGGCTAGTATCTTACTGACTTCTTTGATTATAATAATGTATATAGATCTCGTTAGCTTTATTAGCCATCTCTAAGCCTTGCTTATATAACTGAGTACCTACATGTCTGCTGTTACCTATCTGTACGATAAGCTTAACCTTATTCATGGTTACCTTTTTGCCTTTAGAGTTAGTGGTCTTATAAGTCTCTCTGACTACTTCAGGATAGACCTTTAGTTCCTTCTCATTGAAAGCCCATGACTTAGCTAGTTCATGTATTAGATTATTTGCCATATCTAGTGTCTCTTTCATCAGCTATAAGCTTACCATTTACATAGTGCTTAACGATTAGTCCTGTAGGTAGAGTAACGGCCTTATATGGCTTTATACTTAGTCTTATTAGTATATTATTGATTAATGCCTTCATAGTGTTTAATTAAAGTTGTTAATAATTCGTTATCTGTTTTTAGTTTTTCTACCTCAGCTCTTAAAGCTACGATAGCCATCTCTTGATAGTCTAATAGTAATTCTGTACTGTTGCTCATAATATTGTTTTTTTGTTCTCTACAAATATATAACTTATTTATATACTGTGCAAGTTTTTTTAAGAAAAAATTACATTTATTTTTGAATTACTTATGCTATTATCTGTAACCCATTGATTGTAAGCATCTTCTACGTTCTGACCCCAATTACATCCTACACCTCCTTTAGTTGGATTAGCTTCATAACCCTGTGATATACGTTTAAATGATGTATATAAAGCTTTAACAGATCCTATAGATGTGCCTATACTTGCAGATATACTACTTAATACATCTGACCACTCTTTACGGTTATAGTCCCTTAATATAATGTTTAACGTATTTTTTAGATCCTCATTAGTCCAATTATGTTTCATGTTATTTGTTTTTAAGTTTATTATTTTCTTTATCTTTTTTATCCATTTGCTTGAATAACTCTAATAGATCTGAGTGGTCCTGTGTGTATATATGCTTAGTCTGTGTATGTCTTTTACGTGGTCTCATATGCTTATAACGATTTAAACTCTGTTTGTTCTAAACAGTTACTACATAAGCTATCATTTAAGTAGCTAGGCTCTGATCCACAGCAGTTAGATACTTCTACCTCTACTGTGCAAGGGTTAGTCCATGCGTATTCTATTATCTCTTTAGGTGTTTTCTTATTCATCTTATAACGTTTTTAAAATCATTCATATTAGGTGCATCAAACTCTATTAAGGCATCACTAGGATAGTGAGCTAATATAGTATCTGCTGTCTTATCTACTGCAGGGCTACTTACATTCAATAAGTATCTATCCCCATTAACTACCATTACCTCCATTAGTACTCTGAATTAAAGTTGTACTCGCACTCATCTAAAGACAACCAATCGTCAGTAACTCTACATAAGAATAACTGCTCTATATCACCTGCTATGATACTTATAGCTTGCGTATCTATATCAAGGTCATATTCAGACATTAAGTAGTTGATAGTGTCATCGTCTAGATCCTGAGTCCTGTAGAATGAATACTCTAGGTCATGTGCCTTAGAATCTATAAGGTCTTGTTTAATTTCTGTTAAGTCTGCTGTTTTGTAATACATAATGTTTTTTGTTTTGTTATGTCTTATTGACACTACAAATATACAACACATAAATAGTTCTCACAAGTTTTTTTGCAACTTTTTTTAAAAAAAATGCATTTTAATCTGTAAAATAAATGAAAATAATTTTATCCTATGTAGTAATTACCTTTATTTGGATTAGCTAATTGATAAGATACAGCATATCTAAGACTATCTATTTGATGATCAAAGCCGTTTTGTAGTGGAGTCTCTGCTTTGCTATCACTCCATTGGTAGTTATTAAGCTCTTTAATTACATTAGTAGACTGAGGGTCTATTACTAAGTGATAATCCTGTAGTAAAGCTATACCGTAGTTAACTGATCCCTGTCCTTTAATAGTAGGTACTATATTACAGTATCTCTTAAGCTCTGATATTAGTCTAGGCTCTGCTGAGTCACCTACAATAGTATTACGTCCTGCATATTGCTTAAATAATTCTCCTAGCTGTGATGTATTAAGGCTAGGCTTATTAAGGTATTCCTTTATGTATATACGCTTATTAGCTTTATCTATACTTGTAGACAACAGTGTAGAAGGATCTGTGGAGAATCCAAAATCAGCCCCAAATACATCTATGCCTTGTGATACATATTGACCTATGGACCAATCAGTAAAGATAACTCCCTCAGCTTTCTCTCTCCATCCACCCATTATAGTATGTTCATACTCACTAGGTCTTCTAAGCTTCATAGTGTCCATTGAGTCTAAGAATGACTGTCCTAGGTTATCTATGTTATCCTGATATGTAGTATGTATATATGTAGTATTACCTTTAGTCTCATTAGCACCACCATTGATTCCGGCATCCTGAAAGAATCTCTGATATATCCAATGCTCTTTAGTAGCAGGGTTTAATACCATTATGACTCTGTTCTGTGTCTCCTTAGAACGTATAGAGTAGTCTATCTTAGTGAATAGCTCATTAGAAGGTATCTCTTCAGCTTCATCACATATCCACGTAGTTATATTAGATAAAGACTTTAAAGCTGCTGTTTGATTACCTGAGCCTGTCTTAAGACCCTTGAAGTATATCATGTTACCTGTGACCTTATTAGTTATCTCAGTTCTATTGATGTCAAAGTACTCAGTAAGTCCTAGAGAGTCTATCTTATCTCTAAACTCAGGTATAATAGATGTATATGCTGAGGTCATTGTATACCTCGTGAATAGTATATTCTGATTAGGCTCAAAGGTTAGTAATAGAGCCATTATATTAACGCTATAAGACTTACCTGAACCACGTCCCCCTGTGAGTACGAAGTATCTAGATGAGTCTAACATTAAGGGTTTATATTTGGAGTTTAATTCTATCACTATTCGTCTTCTTTAAACTTAATTAGGTTAGATAATGTGAAGTTAATATCTACATCACCTTTAGTAGTTATATCCATGATCTGCTTAGGAGTACCATGTACGTACTTCATGAACATTTCTATAGCTCTATAGTCACCGTTCTGTATAAGCTCACCTAGCTTCTCCATTACCATATCCTGATCTATATGCTCTGACATTATCTCTTTAACGTTCTCTATGTACTCTTTCTTAGGACGTCCTGAGTTATCTCTAGTTCCACCCCAATTAGAATTGTAATCTTTATCTTCTTGTTTCTTTTTACCTGCCATTTTTAATGTGATTAATTAGTTCTACCATATAGCTATCTACCATACCTTTAGTAACGTTTAAAGGCATAGGAGTATTCATAAGACCTATAGACCCATGATGTAGGTCAAATACATCGTGAGCCATTTCATGAAAGACTAGCAGCCTTCTCTCTTGATGTGATAATCCAAAGAATAGTCTGCTGTTTATATTGATTATTGTAGTATTGTGATTCATTCCCCATGCTATACCTAGTATACGAGGTCTCATATCTGAAGAGAATCTAATCATTACCAAGCTACCGTAATTAAGCTCTATACCTGCGTCATACATTAAACCATGAAACTCAAATACATAAGGCTGTAAATGAGTATCTATTATAACCTCAGTAGGCTGTGTAACTATGTTAGCTCTCTTATTAGCTATGTTTAGATCCACTGCTAGGCATATTACTGCTAGTATTAGTATTGTTAGTATAGTGTTTCTCATCTTGCTTAGTCTTGATTTATAGCCCTTTATTTAAAAACAGCTATATTCTCATAATGACACTACAAGCCTTTTAGATGCTTTATAAGTTCAGACTTAGCTCTACTTAATTGAAATGAAGTAACGTTATCATATGCCTTTTTATGCATTAGCTTAATTGACCCATGTCTTAGGTTAAATATATCATGTGATAGCTCATGAAACATAACCCAAAGTCTAGAGTTTCTATCTAATTCAAAGAATCTAGGACTTATTCTAACATATACAAGGTTTTCGTTATCCATACCTAAAGCTACTCCTAAGTAGTCTGTGCCTTTTAAGGGCTGTGACACTGTTATAAGCATTATAGACGTGTTATAGTATATGTTATTATCATCTAATATCTTAAAGTACTCATCTACATAAGGTTTAAGTCTTTTATCTACTCTATGCTGAGCATTAGATAGAGCTGTTATTAGTAAGGCTATTATTATAGTGTATTTAAGTATATTAGTTCTCATTGTATGTAAAGGGTTTGTTTAGGTGTCTTAGTCTATTGCGTCTATCTATCTCTCTCTTTAATTTCATCTGTAGTTGTTTAGGGTATAGGTGTACGCCCGACCATAACGACATAAGCCCTTCTCTAGTATGTAAGTTTATTGGTAGTATCATATTTAATTGTGTTTAAGTTAACTTGATCTACGTAGTAATGCATCATCTCTACATCATTAGCTGATCCTTCTCTAGGTTTACGTCCTCCTTCTCTTTCTACGTATAATAGCTTAGATAGGTCTCCATATATGATACCATCATAACAGGCCCATATAATAACCTTATGACCCTCTTCTATCATCATCTTTTTATACTTTCTTTGAGCTAATGGTAAGCTATAGGCATTTACTATATCCTTATTACGTCCTTTTACCTCTACATAGCCTATGAACTTTCTATTTCTGAATATTCTAAAGTCTAGGTCCCATTTACCGAGTTTCTCGTACGTAAAGCCATACTTAGAGCATAAAGCTTCTATAGCCTTAACCTCTCTATCTACGTCCTGCTGTGTTTCAAATCTTATTGCCATTATAGTCCTACGTTTATTGTGTTATCTATCGTCTCTATTAAGTGTCTAAGCTGCGATCTCTCAAAACGTCCTAAATTGACTCCTGATACTGTCAGAATGTAATAATCCTTCTCTTTTGCCTCTTCTATTTTAAATCTTCTCATAATATTGAATTTATAGCGTTATTATCGCTTGTTGTTAATGCTTTAAACTTGTTATCTGCCTCTGTAGGTAATTCAGACTCTAACTCTTTAATGGTTTTAAGGGCTTCTAAGAGCTTATCTCTTGTGTCTTGATAAGTCATGTCGAATCCATGTCTTTCAAGCTCTAAGCTACTCACATATACACTCATATTGAATAAAGCTCTAGATATAAGCTGTAGCTCCTTGTTATCAGGCTTAGCTTCAAGCCACTTGAGTACTACCTCAGAGGTGGCGTTAAAGTCTGCTAAGTATTGTAGTTGTTTATAATCTCTCATAGTGCGAATATACGAATTATTTAGTTATTATCCAAATTATCGTGCACTTTTATTTTTGCAAAGCCATTAAAAGTCTTATACTGCTCTATAGCTGTGGTCATAGCTAAGCATGCTTCGTACATCTCTTCTAGTTCGTACTCATCCCTTATGTACTCTAACACTTCTAGGTCCATACCTTGAGCTAAGCTAAGTAGAGTTGATTCATAAGTCATTTTATATTCGTCCGTATCCTGTGGTCTCATTTTATTGTTTTTTAAGGTTTATATTGTGTGTTCTTTATGGTATTGTGATAAGTCTATTAATTCATCTACAAAGAATGCGTTGTATAACGCTACAGCCGCATCTAGTTTAAGTCTACCTGACTCTAAAGTAGCCTCTGAAGCTTTAAACACTCCTATATCTGTAGTAGTCTTATCTACGACTAACCAATAAAAATCAGGCACATTAAATAACTGAGTATATAAGTAAGCTTGTAGGTCATAGTCATACTTTTGGATAGTGTACTTAAATTGATTAGTTACCTCACCGTTTTTAAGAGTAATATCTTTTACTCCATCCATAGTAGTTTTAACGTCTGCTATGTATTCACCTGCCTTAAGTATGTCAGCTTTACCTCTTACAGGTAGTCCTTGAATCAACTCCACTTCAGGTACTTCTACTTCAGCACCTTTAAGGAATGATACGCATCTATCAT
>ERZ767114.683-NODE-683-length-17680-cov-4.253025_pt1 | contig 17680 bp, 20 predicted proteins | sample MGYA00374952_ERZ767114 | MGnify/ENA primary metagenome ERZ767114 (study PRJEB28939, sample SAMN06267156) | marine metagenome | isolation source: Columbia River Estuary | place: USA:Columbia River Estuary, USA | collected 2012-05-05 ...
AACAGATCGCACGCCAAGAGATGTGTTCAAAACAATTGGAAAGAGGACTGTGTAAACAATGATCAAAGTCATTGTGGTCAAACTAAAGCCAAACCAAACCAACAAGATTGGCAGCCAAGCAATATCGCCAATTGCTTGGAAGAACAATAAAACTGGCCATACCGCTTGCCTCACTCGATCACTCAAGCCGATTAAGAGTCCCAAGGGAATGCCAATTGCTACCCCCACTGCAGCACCGACAGCCAAACGCACGACGCTGTCTTCTAAGTATTGAGTTAAAACGCCCTTATAGGTAAGAGTGCCAAAGGCGTTGACGACATCCATTGGTCCTGGAAGAAACGCGCGTGGGAACACTTGAAATTCGGTGACCAGTGCCCAGGCAATGACCAATGGAATAAATGGCAGGATTGTTTGAACGATGGGAAATTTAGCTGCAAGCCGCAGATAAAGAGACCATACTTTTAAAAGAATGATCATGCTCGCCTCACCATACCCCAGCGCTCAATCGTGGCTCGTTCAACGGGTGCAAGAATAAGTCGATCAATGGCAAGCCAGATCAGTCCAATAATGATCATGCCCAGAACGATGACTTCAGTTTTGTAAAAATCTCGGGCTAAAAATAACATGTAGCCTAGACCCACATTCGTTGCAATCATCTCAGCAGCGATCAATCCCCGCCAAGCAAACCCTAGTCCAGTTCTGATGCCCGTCACTATGTTTGGTAAGGCGCCAGGCAAAATAACTTGTGTGAGAAGAGTCCATCCATTTGCGCCAAGAGAAGCAGCAGCATTTCTTAATGGCATAGGGATGCTTGCGACACCAAGAAGTGTGTTGTAAGTTACTACAAAAAATACGGCATTGAAAATAACAAAGGTAATGGCGCCAAAGCCGTAGCCAAACCACAGGGTGGCGATAGGAATCCAAGCAATACCCGCTAAGACGGAAAAAAATCTAAATAATGGCGATAGAAAATCTGAAACGATAGGATTGAGTCCCATGGCCACACCCAAAGGGATGCTGACCACAACGGCTAGCAGCGTGCCAACGGCGACTCGACCTAAACTGGCCGCGATGTGATTAAAAATACTGCCATCGTTAACAGCCTCTACGCCAGCATTAAAAACAGCTTCAATGCTTGGAAAAACGCGTGCAGTCACTTGAAAAAACTGAATGCAAAATTCCCAAAATATCAATAACAATATCAAGGGTAATGCAAACTTAAAAGCTGAATACAAGCGTTGGGTCATTTAAGCCAACTCAGGAAATCTTATTATTCATGTTACTTAAATAAAATTTTGAGTAAATTAGGGTAGATAATGAATTTCGATAAATCAGTTGAGTTCAATAAAACCATCCCAGATGAAAGTACAAGCCCTATTCACCGGAATATGGGATGCTATTAAAAATGTAAGATTTACTGCTTAACGAATTTGCGCTGCCACCTTTATCTAATTTGATCAATTTTTATTCTGCGCCTTCTGCGACAGCAATCAATAGGTACTAGGGTAATCACCCCAATTACTTTTGAATGACTATCAAAAAACTGAATCTTTAAAAATCGCTACGTTTGTTTAGAGTACGGTTCTACTACTCAGACCAGCACCCAATGATGAAAACGCGGTGTAGGGCTGATTTGAGTGCCGCACAGATGTGCTAATAATATTTCTAATCAGTTGTTCACGCATTTCAATGACTTTGATAAACCGCTTTTTCAAATTCGTAAAACAAGGGCAACGATTTAGCATCTGCGAAAGGAAATATTTGAGTGACATAAACACCAGCTAGCCCAGTTGTTTGATCAATCCAGTAATAAGAATTGGCCAGCCCTGCCCACATCATTCCGCCAGCAGGCCTGCCTGTAAATGTTGCCTCATGGTTGATTTGAAACGCAAGGCTCCAGCTTTTTTGAACACCAGGGAAAAATTCAGCGTCATTGGTCAATGGAATGGCGGCTTTCAAGTTGTAAACACGGCAGTCACCCATGTGGTTCATACCTAAAGAGACAGCACCTTCGGGCGTCAAGATTCGCTCACCACCAAGCTGGCCGTTATTGAGCACCATCCGCAAGAACTTAAGGTAATCGCCTGCAGTGCTGTACAAGCCACCGCCTCCCATCTCGAACTCGGGTTGTTGCGGAATTTCAAAAGGGAAAACAGCGAGATGACCGTCAGGACCGCGTAGATGTGTTGTGGCCAGTCGTTGACGCATGCTTTCTGTGATTTTGAAGCCCGTGCTGAACATGCCAAGGGGTTGAAAAATATGAGCAGAAAGATATTGACCTAAGGTTTGCCCACTCACGCGCTCAATCATCTTGCCAGCCCAATCGATGTTGATTCCGTACTCCCAGCCCTCTCCTGGATCAAAAAGCAGTGGTAGTGTCAGCGCCTTATTCTTGCACTCTGTAACACTGGGGATTTCCAGAGCAGCTTGTACTTTCTGCATGTCCGTATTCCAGATTTCGTAACTGAAACCTGCAGAATGCGTCAGCAATTGACGTAGTGTGATGTCTCGTTTTGGTGGACGTGTGATTGGCTTACCGTCCTCATCAAATCCAGTTAAAACACCAACGTCGCCAAGCTCGGGGCAGATATTTTTAGCTGGATCATCAAGTTTTAAGAGCCCACGCTCCACGCACTGCAATGCGGCCACTGATGTGATGGCTTTGGTCATTGAAGCAATCCAGCAGACTGTATCGTTGGTCATGGCGCTACCAGAACCAAGTGACCTCTCACCGAAAGCACCTTCGTAAATGACTCCTTCGCGATTAGCTACAGCTGCTATGACGCCAGGAACTGATCCTGAGTGAACGCCGTTACTTAAGACTGAATCAATATTTGATTTCAAATTCATAGCAGAATCTCCAAAGTTAGAAGGTCATGTAATTTTCTAACGGTAATCCTCGTTGTTAGTTAGTCGTACTAGGATTTACCCGAACGCATCGCAGCTCCTAGTATTCCCAAGGTCGTGGTCTGCGCTTGCTTTGCAACTCACCCACATTAATCTCGCCTTGCAGTGGGGCAGCATAGAAGCGGTCAATCATCTCAGGACTTGTTCTTGCATTTCGAGCCAGTGTCAAAGTATCTACACCTCGTCCAAACATCAAGCGGAACATGATGCTGCTGTGCCGTTAGCTGGACAAGGTTCTTGTTTCCCCGGCTGTGCTCAATTTCAGGCCAGTGACTTTCAAGACAATTTCAAACTGACGCGCTAATAGTTTCATTGCGTTATCACGCGACGCAGCGTGAGGCATGAAAACAATCAGATCAGAAAGATCCTTGGTCATCTCAATGCGTTTGATTAATCAACTTGAGGCTCTTGTCGCTGCGTGGCTGAACCCGATTTAAGGCCCATCTCGCAAGCCGCAGACACGCTTGCGATTTTGGAGTCTGCTTGGTAGAACTTGTCACGGCGTCAAGCTGTGCTGACAAATTCCAGCAGCAATCGGTTGACGGCCTCGACCTGTTCTTGCTGCACCCAATGACCGGCACCCGGCAATATTTGGCAAATGCGCAGTTGGGTGCATACACTTTGCATGCGCTCAAAGGCCCCAGGTGACTGGTAAATGCCCCAGTCGGCCGCGCCCGCTATGTAAGCGCTGGGCACGGTGATGCGCTGTCCACTGAACCGCGAAAGTGCGATGTACTCGTCCCGATCGGTCGAACAGCGGTACCACTGCAAGCCCCCTTGGAAGCCGCGCCGTGCGTACTCAGCCACATAAACGGCCAGATCCGAGTCGGTTAGCCACGTGCAGGCCTGAATGTGTGAGGCAGTGGGCATGAAGGGCGCTACTGCATCGGCCATGGTCGATGGAAAAGGCATGACGTAGTAGTGCGGCAAAGCGGCCAGCACCTCGGCCTGCCAGGCCTTCAAGGGCATGGGTTGATTGGCCGACCAGTCAACGCTTTTGACATGGTAGTAGGCCCGCAAAAAATCGTGCAAGCCTTGCGGGGCATGCCACATGTCATCGTTGGCCTGTGCTAATGAGTAGTACCACTGGTAATGCTGGCGAGCAGGGACCATCTGTTCCAAGGCCTGCACCTCGTGCGTCAACGCAGCGTGCGCTTGCGGTGCGGTGGCCGCGTCAGGGGGACCACCGAAAGGTGCGCTCATCATCACCACGCTTTGAAAGACATCAGGGTGCATCAAGGCGCACCAAGCGGCCACTGGCGAGCCGAAATCGTGACCGATCACAGCATGTACTTTCGTGTAGCCAAGCGCTTGAACGAGTGCCAGCACATCGCTGACCAAATTCGGCATGTTGCTGGCGCGCCAGTCGCCTTCATAGCGGTCATCGCTGCCGGTGCTTCTGCCATAGCCTCTTTGGTCTGGCGCCACCACATGGAAGCCTGCTTGCGCCAGTGCCGTGAGTTGATGCCGCCAACTGTAGGCCAGTTCTGGAAAGCCGTGAAGCAACAGCAGCAAAGGTTTGCTGGTACCGCCGGGGGCGACTTGTCCGGCCTCCAGCAGATGCATCTGCAAGCCGGTTGACAAAGAAATGTAACGTGACTGAACCCCTGCTGGCAGGGGCAATGGCAGGGGCGGCGCCATCATAAAAGAGTCTGCGACCAGTGCCAATCAGATGGCGCACGAAGGCCGTGCGGTGGTGTTTGAGAACTTACAACAGAAGTAAAAAGTTTTGAACGTATAAGTTTAAATAACTTTTTATCTTCAGAATTTTCTTTAGCCATTAAGCCTCCTGTTTTTAAAAATTTATAAACGGATATTCAAGTAGAAAATTGTCAATTAACTCGTTTTTTTGATTGATATGAATTCACAGCCAGTTAATGTTTATGTTGGCTTCCATCCAAGAGGAACACGCGGTTTTTGGATGTGAGCCATTTCGCACATCACATCAACAATACAAGAAAAATCTAACGTTCCATTATCACTTGCTCTTGCCAAACTAAAGGAATTTAATGTGGCCGCACCCACAGGCATGGGAACTTTGCAAACGTTAGCAGCATTAAGCACCAACGACAAATCTTTATGCGCTAGATCGATAGTAAATCCAGGTGATGAATCGCCTGCCAAAACTTTATTGGGAAAATTCATCCGCAGCTGACCATTGTTGGCTGATGTACCGAGTAATACCGCCAAAGTATTTGTTAAATCCAAGCCAAAACGTTGTGACAGTGCGAGCGCCTCACCGTTAACCTGACATAAGGTAATTGCAATGTAGTTATTTACCAGTTTTGTTCGACCACCAGTACCGACGTCCCCACAGTGATAAATAGAATTGCCCATTGCCTCCATCAGTGGACGAACACGAGAAAAATCCTCATGACTGGCTCCCACCATGAACAAAGATTCGCCACGATCGGCATGCTCTGCCAAGCGACCAACGGGTGCATCAACCCAACTTAACTCATGGTTTTTTGCCAATAGACTGAAGCGGTCGGTTGCCAGTGGATCAATCGTGCTCATATCCATGACCACAGTTCCTGGCCGAGCATTTACAAAAACACCGTTCTCACCTTGAACAACGCTATCAACCTCAATCGAGCTTGGAAGCATCGTAATGACTATGTCGCAGTCTTTGGCAATTTGAGCAATACTAACTCCAGCCTTTAAACCAACTTGCACCAGCGCTTGAGTTACTTCTGGCCGGATGTCCCAGGCCGTCACATCAAAGCCTTTTGAAAATAAATTGATCGCCATAGGGCGTCCCATACGACCAAGGCCTATAAATCCGATTTTGTCCATATTTTTAAGGGTGGCGCAAACCACTCAATTTTATTAAAAGTTCTAGCATAACTCCAAAGTTAGAACTCATGTACTTTGGATAATGAGCGTGTAAATTAACCCCCATCACTTATCTCTAACCGCGCTGGTCGTACCCAACAAACGCACCTTGCCAGCATCAATTTGCGGCTTGGCAGCGCCATCAAAAATAACCTGACAAACACCTGCCAGCACGTCTTGCATACCTGGGCCAGAGCCTTTGTAGGGCACATGGGTCATTTGAACTTTACCCATCGCGTTGAACAACTCGCCGGCAAAGTGCAAACCACTTCCAATGCCCGAAGTGGCGTAATTGATTTGTACTTTGCTTTCTCTGGCGTAGGCCAAAAATTCGGGCAAAGTTTTGGCAGGCACCGATGGGTTAACCACCATCAACAAGCCATATTTACCAACCAACGAAATGGGTGTGAAGTCAGTTATTGGGTCATAGGACAATGCTTTTTCGACCACCGCCATGTAGGTATGAGTGCCATTGGTGGTGAGAAGCAACTGATAACCATCAGGCGTAGCTTTGCTGATGTAATCGCTGCCAATGCGCCCGCCTCCACCGGCCCTGTTTTCAATGATGATGTTTTGCCCCAAATTTCTAGACATGGCCTCGGCAAGAATACGACTTACTTGATCTGAAAAACCGCCAGCCGCGTAAGGCACGATTGCCTTGATAGGACGTTGCGGATAGGTTTGTGCAGATGACGAACAGGTCACTAAGACCGCTCCAAGGGCAATCATCAACCGCCCAAAAACAGTGTTCACAATAGACATGTAAAGAACCTTTAATTTAAGAAGGCAAGCCCAACGCTTGCCTCACGCGTGGCATGACTTGCTCGGCCATCAACACCATTGAACGGCGAGACAGCGCTGGATCTGCCCAATCCAATCCCGCATAAACCAATTCACCAAAACCACCCAATTTTTCGTGCAGTTTTAAAATTTCATCAACCACATGGTTGACGCTACCTGCAATGACCAATTGATCGAGGATGTCATCCAAAGGAACTGGGGCATCAGGAGTTTTGCCGTCCATGGTAAAGACCGCATCTCGCTTACCTTTTCGCAGCTTGTAACCCAAGTTTCGATAATAAAACCGATAGGGACTTTGCTCAGATGTTTTACCGTATTCACGCGCAACTTTGTCATCGTCATGAACCATGATGGTTCGGGCTACACGCCAATCGGCACGCGAGGCTTCAATGCCTACATTGGCCTTGCCTAGAGCATAGTTAGTCCAATGCGAGGTGAGCCACTGATCGTAGAGAAAATTGGCAGAGATGGGGTGCAAGTCTTTCTCACCCATGGCAATCACACCTTTTGAAAATGGTGCCACAACGGTACCCACAATTTCGGGGCGTGGGCGTTGATAAGGCTTGTACATCTTGCCTGTGTGACAGAACTCGTCGAGTGTGGTTTGCGTCGTCACCTTGTAACGGTTGTTTGGCAAGTCGATGTTGTAGGGCGGATCGCTTTGCCAGAGCTTGAGAATCACATCGATGGAATCTGCAAACATCTGGTTGCGGTCTTGGTCCAAGATGCCCAAGGCTTCGGCATCCGAGGGCAATGCGCCAGGGCTGACACCCAGAATAAACCGCCCTTCGGACAAATGGTCGAACATGGCGGCATGACACGCCACCAGCACAGGGTGCACATGCGACAAATTGGAAGTGCCGGTACCGAGCCGAATGTTTTTGGTTGAATGAATGAGGCTGGACTGGAACACCATGCTGCTGGTAATGTTCTCCACCAAGTCGGTCAAGTGTTCGCCCACAAAGGCATCGTGATAACCCAGTTCATCGGCCAGGATGATGATGTCCCTGTCTTCTCTCAAAGTTTCTGTGGGGCTGCGCGAAGCAGGGTGCACGGGCATAGTGAAGTAACCAAGACGCATGGAGTTCTCATCTCTCTAAAGTTGTAAACGACTAAAAGAATAAATCGATTTCAAACCCACGTATACATAGGGTAAATACAGATGTGAGCCTACGGCTTACTTCTATTGCACAGCAATTTTCTTTGTGCTACGGTAAGAGTCTGACTTAAAACAATACGTTGGAGACAAACATGACTTCTTCTTCTCACCCCTCCCGCCGACAGGTGATGTTGGCCTTGCCCGTTGCGACGGCCATGGTTTATTCAGGGTCCGGATTCGGCCAAACTGGGCCGATTAAATTCGGTGGCACCTTGCCCTTGACCGGTGGCAATGCCTCGATTGGCAAGGTTGCACAAGCGACAATGCAGCTGTGGTTAGAGGACGTCAACAAACGCGGCGGCCTCTTGGGTCGCAAAGTTGAGTTGGTGATTTATGATGACCAGACAAATCCCACTATAACGCCCGGCTTGTATACCAAGCTGATCGACGTTGACAAGGTGGACATGCTGGTCGGAACCGGTACCAACTTGATCGCACCAGCCATGCCCCTGATCATTGAGCGTAAAAAACTGATGATGGGCAATCTGGCCTTGGGTTTAAACGACCAGTTCAAATACGACAAGTACTTTCAAATGATGGCTTATGGCCCCAATGGCAAAGATGAATTGGCACGAGGCTTCTTTGAAGTGGCCGCCAAACTCACACCCAGGCCGCAAACCGTGGCCTTGGTGGGCGCAGATTCTGAGTTTGCCAACAATGCTCTTGAAGGCGCACGCAACCATGCCAAGCGACTGGGCTTTCGCGTGGTGTACGACAAGTCGTATCCACCGAATCAGGTCGATTTTTCATCCGTCGTGCGCGCGATCGCAGCAGTCAAACCCGATCTGATTTTTGCCGGCTCTTATGTCGCAGACAGCTCCGGGCTTATTCGTGCTGCCGCTGAGATCAAACTCAAGGCAACCATGTTCGGTGGCGCTATGGTTGGACTGCAAGTGGCGGCGCTGAAGCAACAACTGTCTGGCGTTATCAATGGCTTGGTGAATTACGAACTGTATTTGCCTGAACCCAGCATGCAGTTCCCAGGCATGAAAGAGATGATCGCACGTTACCGCGCTGCTACCGCAGGACAAGGTCTGGACGCGCTTGGCTTTTATGTGCCGCCCACAACCTATGCCCAAATGCAGGTACTCGAGCAAGCCATCACGACCACCAAATCGCTCAAAGACGATGTGTTGGCCCAGCACATCCACAAGACCACATTCAAAACAGTGGCGGGGGATGTCAAGTTTGGCCCCGATGGCGAGTGGGCCGAACCACGCATCCTGATGACGCAATTCCAAAAGGTCAACGGCAAAGAGTTAGGACAATTTGACCAACCTGGCACGCAGGTGATTCTGTACCCCGAAAAATTCAAATCCGGCAACATCATCACGCCCTACCCGATTGGCGGTTGATCGCTACGGCCCACGCGAAGGACTTTGTGCCTTCGCGTGACGTCCTAACCCCTGCGCACGAATGGCCCTGCTCATTCACGGGCTTGGCCGAGTGCCTCACTTTGCTCTAAATCGCCTCATGGAAATCAGCACCATTCTCGACCTTTTGGCCAACGCCCTGGTGGCAGGCATCATGCTCGGAGGGTTTTATGCCGCGGTCTCTATCGGCATCTCCATCTCTTTTGGCATGCTCGACATTGCCAATATTTCGCACCCTGCGATGATCATGCTGGGCTCTTTCATGGCCTACCTGATCAACAGCCATTGGGGGCTCGATCCTTTGCTCATCATGCTGTTAATCGCCCCCTTGTTTGGGGTTTTAGGCATGGGGATTTACCGGGTTTATTTCCAGCTCTTTGAGAGCCGAGAAAAAGATCCACGCCGAGGGCTGGCCTTTTTCTTTGGTTTGTTGTTCGTGACCGATGTTCTGCTGATCCTGTTCTTTGGCGCTGATCTTCGCGGTGTCGAAACATCCTATGTCGACAAGGTGCTCAATTTCGGTGTTGTCGGTATTCCACTGCGCCTATTGATTCCGTTTTTCATTGGCGTGTTGGTGGTGCTTTGCATGCACCTGTTTTTAACGCGTACTTTTTTTGGTTTGGCCGTGGCCGCCGTATCACAAGAACCCTTAGGTTTGCGCTTGATGGGTGTCGACCCGGTTCGGGTCAAACAAATCGCGTTTGGGCTGTCGGTTGCGACAGCCGCCTTGGGTGGCGCAGCCTTGATCATCATCCAGCCCGTAGAGCCCGCCTTGGGTCGTGAATACATTGGCCGTGTTTTTGCAGTCTGCGTTTTAGGCGGCATGGGCAGCATGTCTGGTACCTTGTTCGCCGCTATTTTGTTAGGGGTGGCAGAAAGTTTGACCTCCACTTTTTTGGGCCCCTCTTGGTCCCCCGCGGTGGCTTTTGGAATTTTGCTTTTCACCTTGGCTTTGCGTCCTGCGGGCCTGATGGGGAGAAACTGATGTCCTCATCGAATTTGCGCTTTTATATCGGCCTCTTGATTGCGGGCGCGTTGGTCTTTTTTGGCGTGCAGGCCTTGGCTGAGGGTTACTACCTCTTGGTGGCCTTTTATATTCTTCAATACATTGTTTTGGCTACCGCCTGGAATATTTTGGGTGGCTACGGGGGGTATGTGAATTTTGGCTCAGCCTGCTTTTTTGCCGTGGGTGGCTACTCCACTGTTTTCTTTTACAAACTGCTGGGCTTACAGACGCTCAAGTCACTGGATTGCGGCTGGTTTGTCATCACTGGCCCCTACTTGTCTTATCTGATCATTCCCGCATCGGTGTTGGTGGGCGCGGTGATTTCGGGTTTGATGGGCTTGGGCACCGGCTACCTTACCTTGCGCTTGCGAGGCGTCTTCTTTGCCATCTCTACTTTGGCACTGACGGTGGTGGTGCAAACCTTGGTGCTGAACTGGTCTTATGTGGGCGGCGCTCGGGGCGCTTATGTCATGCGCTCTCCCAGCGTTGCAGGCTTTGCCAGTACCAATGAGTTTGTCTTTTTCGTGATGCTGCTGGTTGCCATGGCCGCCTTGGCCATTGCGCGCAGCATTGAGCGCAGAAAGCTGGGCGCGGGCTTAGAGGCCATTCGAGACGACGAGGATTCGGCCGAGTGCTCGGGCGTTCCCACACTGCAGTTGAAACTGCAGGCAACCACAATCAGCGGGGCCATGATGGGTGCAGTCGGTGCGCTGTTCCCCTTCTTTGTCACCTTCGTCGACCCCGTCGGTGCCTTCAACCTGGTGCACACCGTCAACAGCATTGCCATGCCCTTGATTGGCGGTATGACGCATTGGTCCGGGCCCTTGATCGGTGCAATTTTGTTGGGAGGCGTTCAGCAGTATTTTGGCTCTAAAAATATGGTCACACCGGAGCTGAGTCTGCTATTTGTGGGCGTGCTGATGATGGTGTTCGTGGCGATCGCACCGAATGGCATCCTTGGCTTGTGGCAGCGCTTGCGTGGAAAGGATGTGAAATGACAGCTCCATTGCTTAGTGTGCAAGGCATGGGCAAACGCTTTGGCGGGTTTGTGGTCTTGGACGATATTAATTTCGAGGTCTATCCAGGAGAACGCTTGGGACTGATCGGGCCCAACGGCTCAGGCAAAAGCACCACCGTCAACTGCCTCTCGGGTGTGTTGATCCACGATACAGGTCAGATCACATTTGATGGGCAGCGGCTCGATGGACTCAAACCCCATCAGCGCTCTTATGCGGGGCTGGCCCGCAGTTTCCAAATTCCAAGGCCATTTGCGCGTTTAACCGTGCTCAAAAATATCAAAGTACCCATGATGTTTGCCGCTGAAAAAAGAAGCGGTCGCCGGTTCAGTGAATCCGAGCTAGATGCGCAAGCGCGCCACGCACTGGATCAGGTGGGATTGCTGGCCAAGGCCGAGTTGCTGGCGGGCGGCCTCACGCAGATCGATCTGCGTAAACTCGAATTAGCTCGCGCTATTGCCGCTCAGCCCAAATTGCTTATTGCCGACGAGTCTATGGCCGGGCTGGCTACCTCTGAAACCGATGAGATATTGGCCTTGCTATTGCAACTCAACTCTCAAGGCATTGCAGTGATCATGATTGAGCACATCATGCGGGCGGTGTCTGCTTTTTCGCAGCGCCTGGTGGTGCTGGCTGCTGGAAAGAAAATTGCCGACGGTCCAACGCAAGAGGTGTTGCGCGACCCCTTGGTGGAAAGGATTTACCTTGGCGACTGAAATTCATATCCAGAACTTGCATGCAGGCTACGGTGCGGTCACGGTGCTGAATGGTGTCAGTATCGCCGTGAACGATACTGAAACTGTGGCTTTGCTGGGCACCAACGGCAACGGTAAGAGTACCTTGATGAAGTCCATCATGGGCTTGGTACGCGCCACCCAGGGCGAGATTCACGCCAAGATTGACGGCCAGCATCTCAACTTGCGTGAAATGACCACCGAGCAAATTGTGGACGCAGGGATTGCATTGGTCCCCGAGGGCCGTCATCTTTTCCCCAAAATGACGGTGGCGCAAAATCTAAGACTCGGCGCCTTCAGGCCGTCTGCCCGCTCTGAATTGGAAACCTCTTTGGTACAAGCCTATGAGGTGTTCCCGATTCTCAAAGAGCGCAGCGAACAATTGGCCGGCAGCATGAGCGGTGGTGAGCAGCAAATGTTGGCGCTGGCGCGCGCGCTCATGTCGCGCCCCAAGATACTGTTGATTGACGAGCCCTCTGTAGGCTTGGCACCGATTTTGGTCCACCGTGTGATCGATCAAATCAAAACACTCAAAGAGATGGCCGGTTTGACTGTTTTGATGGCCGAGCAAAATTTCACACAAGCTATGCGTGTGGCCGACAGAGGCTACTTGATTGTGCACGGTGAAATTGCTGTACAAGGTACAACGAGCGAGCTTTACGGAAGCGACTTGGTTAAAAAATATTACATGGGCTTATGAACCGTTCCTTTATGTCAAAGGCACCATGCAAACCACCGAAACCTGCACCCCCTTTGAAACTCAGGTCCACGCCAATTCCGTGGTGGCAGGTGACAAAGTGCTTGCCGCATTCGGTTGATATTCTGAAAGATAGACATGCTTTTTTTCATGCCGGATTGGTTGCAGGTTAAAAAATGAAAACAAAACAAAAAACAAATGGGCTTAAGGCACGCGTGGGTGTTTTGGGGATGGGAATCATGGGGGGTGCCATGGCCGAGACATTGCTGGCGCACGACTTTCCGGTCACTGGCTTCGACATCGATCCCAAAGCACGGGCTCGCTTGAATAAAGCGGGTGGTAAAGCCATGACCAACGTGGCCGATGTGGCTTGCCAATCTGATGTGCTGATTATCTCTTTGCCATCGTCCAAGGCTTTGGCGAAAGTCACAGAGGCTCTGGTCAGCATGCCTCGGTCTACTTGGACTCAGCCGCCCATCGTCATTGAAGCCAGTACTTTGCCTCTGGCAGACAAAGAGGCGTTTGCCAACAGCCTGCGCAAACTGGGCATCACGACATTGGATTCACCCGTCAGCGGTACGGCGGTTCGGATCAGGGAGCGTGACTGGACGTTTTTTGTAAGTGGTCCGCAAAAGGCCTACCGAACGGTCTTGCCGGTCTTGAATGCATTCACGGACAACGTGGCATACGTCGGACCATTTGGCAATGGCATGAAGATGAAGTTTGTGGCCAACCATCTGGTGGCTGTGTACAACGTGGCCTATGCAGAGTCGATCACGTTTGCTCGAAAAATGGGACTCGATCCAGAAGAAGTGCTCCAATTGTTTGGCAACAGCCCTGTGCTGGGTACAGGCTTAATGCGTCTGCGCATGCCCATGATGGTGGCGAGAAATTACTTGCCGGCGACCATGAAAGTAGATGTATGGCAAAAGGACATGGCTGTGATCGCACAAATGGCCACGCAAGTGAATTGTCCGATTCCACTTTTTGCAACATGTGCTCCAATTTTCAACAGTGCCATGGCCATGGGAAAGGCCTTGGAGGATACGGCATCTGCCGCTGAGGTTTTGTCGGCAATGGCAGGCATTCCTGCTGTACCTCTCAAAAATTAGCGGAATCAAGTTAAGGGCGCACTTGCGTATTTGCTATAGCCAGGTCTTAGCTCAATTTGTTTAAACCAGCGGCTCAAATGTTGATACTCCTCACGCTCAATTGGCAAGTTAAACCATCTAAAAGCAATCAAAGCCAATGGCAAATCAGCAATAGTGAAATGATCCCCTGCTACCCATGTTGAACTTTTAAGTTGGTAGTCGAGGATATTTAAAATTGAACTCATTTGAACTCTTGTTTTTTCAAGTTCCGGCAAATTACGTTCTTCAGGCTTGGTACGAATCAAACCCCAGAACAAAGGCCTCATTACAGGCCATGCGGTGGTGTTATACCAATCTAGCCATTGATCAATTTTGGCTGATTGATGTGCAGATTTCGGATAAAAAGTATCTGTTACGTCATGTTTTTTTGAAAGGTATCGCAAAATTGCATGCGACTCCCATAAAACAAATTCATTGTCTTTGATGACGGGTACCAACCCGTTGGGGTTCAACTGAAGAAAGGGCAGTGTTTTGTTAACACCAAATTGCATACCTGCATCGGTGCGTTCAAATGGAATTTTTAAGTCCTCACACAACCAAAGTACTTTTTGAACATTGATTGAATTAAGTCGTCCCCAGATGTGTAAATTTTTCATGAGATTTCGTAGTCTTATATTTTTTTCTTAGCCCAAAGAAAACCAGGACCAAGCTTACAGTGGCAGAACTAAAAAGTGGCTCAATCTTTTGTCGACCTTAACCTGGTCGACGTTCAAATGCTTGCACGTCATCGGGTATGTGATGAAAGGCTTGTTTATCCACCGTGAAAATCGCAATTTTGGGTTTGTAGACTGAGGGGTCATCTAAAGTGCCAACCTTAACCACCATAGAACCTGGTCTAGCTGGTGTTTGTGTTCCGATACCGGTTCCACAAGTTGGACAGAAAAAACGAGTAACAGGCTTTTCTAAGTCGCTGCGTTTGAAGGACGCAGGAGTACCTTTTTCATATTTGAACCCGTCAAGATCCAAGATGACAATGGCGTTTGGGTGCCCGCCAGTTATATATTGACACTCTCGACAATGACATTGCAAAGCCGCCTTAATTTCGCCCTCATAAGAGTATCGAATCGCTTTACAGTAACAACCACCTGTCAATTTCATCACATTCTCCATTTGTAAAGTATTACCTCATACTAATGTAATTCGAAGAGTTGCCAAGATCAAGCGTCCAGAATCTGTACACCCCCTACCCGTTCAGCCAGACAGGCCGTCAAATATCTCGGCCGACAGCGCGTTGCGTGCCTCAGGGCGGTTCATGGTCAAAGTGGCGATGCCGCCTTCGATCGTTTGCAATAGGTCTTGGTTCATGGCTTTCTCCATTGGTCAATGCTTAATCAGCTAAACTCTAGTATGCAAGTGAAAGCTAACTTGCAAATGCTATTTCAAATCATTTTTTTGGAAATCAGTATGCGATTCAAACAATTATTTTTCACACTAACAGTTGTCATTGGTTTTAATGCATTACTTGGTTTTCAGGCTGCTGCGCAGTCCAATACCCATAATTTCCCCAATCGCCCTGTTACTTTGGTTGTGCCATTTACCTCTGGCAGTGGAAGCGACACGATTGCCAGAATTATGGGTCCCAAGCTCTCAGAAAAATGGAAGCAACCCGTGATTGTGGACAACCGAGCAGGTGCGAGTGGAAATCTAGGCACAGACAAGGTTGCAAAAGCAGCGCCCGATGGTTACACCTTGCTGATGGCCATTGACACCATGACGATGACGCCTGCCATCTACAAAAATTTACCCTACGATCCAATCAATGATTTAGCGCCAATTACAAGACTTGCTGTGAGTACATATGCCATGGCTGTCAATAACGATGTGCCTGCAAAAGATTTAAACAGTCTTTTGGCCTATCTCAAAAGCAAACCGGGTCAGCTCAATTACGCAAGCCCAGGAAACGGTACGCCACATCACCTCAACATGGAATACCTCAAATCTCTTCGAGGTTTAGATGTTGTGCATGTGCCCTATAAAGGCCTTACAGGCGCGCAAACTGATTTGATTGGTGGACAAGTACAGTTGATGTTTGCAACTTTTAATTCACTTTTGCCATTGGCAAAAGCAAAGAAATTAAAAATGCTTTCTGTGACTGGTGCAAAACGATCAGAGTTGATGCCTGATGTGCCAACTTTCACTGAACAAGGATTGCCTGAGATGGAAAATATGTATCCTTGGTATGCAGTGCTCAGCCCAAGCAATACACCTAAAGACATACAAGACAAAATTTTCAAAGATTTCTCTGACGTGATACAAATGGACGATGTCAAAAAACAATTGGCAGATTCAGGTATTTTTGTGCGCCTATCAACCAGCGATCAATTAAGAGACATCATCAAAACTGATATAGACCGATGGAAAAAATTGGTTCAGCAAGCTAACATCCCTTTGAACTAAAAGCATGACAACACAACAACCCTGTATAGACATCTACAACCATGTCATGCCTCTGACTTATCTAGAGGAGATGAAAAAATACAGCACCGACCCTGGCATGGTGAAGCGAATGACCAGCTTGCAATTGCTTTGGGATATTCCTGCGCGAGTGGAGATGCTAAAAAAATTTCCACACGTCAAACAAATTCTGAGTCTTGCCGTACCGTCTCCTGAGATGCTTGCTGGCCCCGATCTGTCGCCCAAATTGGCGCGCATCGCCAATGAAGGCATGCAAGCAATGTGTCAAAAATGGCCTGATTTTTTCCCGAATTTTGTCGCTTCCTTGCCTATGAACAATCCGCAAGCAGCAATTCAAGAGATGGATCACGCCATCAACAACATGGGAGCTGCAGGTGTTCAAATATTAACTAGCGTCAATGGTCGCGCGTTGGATAACCCCGATTATTTTGCTGTGTTTGAGCGAATGGCCAATCATCACAAGATGCCAATTTGGATGCACCCCATTCGTCTTGCAAAGAAACCCGACTATGCAGAAGAAGAGAAATCTAAATTTGAAGTTTGGCAAGTTTTAGGTTGGCCGTTTGAGACCAGTGTTGCCATGTCGCGCATGGTTTTTTCTGGATTCTTTGATCGCTTGCCAGAGCTCAAACTCATTACTCACCATTGCGGTGGTATGTTGCCTTACTTTGGTGGAAGAGCAGAAACCTTGTGGGCACAAATGGGTTCGCGAAGTGCCGATGGCAATGAAGCCAATGTCTTAAAGTCACTTCAAAAAGCGCCGATTGATTATTTCAAAATGTTTTATGGCGACACGGTGTTGGGAGGCTCAGCGTCTGCCTTGCGTTGTGGCTTGGATTTTTTTGGGCCCGATCATGTGTTGTTTGCCAGCGATTGTCCATTTGACCCAGAAGGTGGCGAAATGTACATCCGCGAGGGCATCAACTCCATCTTCAATGTGGGACTCACGCCGCAAGACATTCACAAAGTGTGTTGTGGCAATGCGCAAAAACTCATGCACTCAAAATAACATCTCTTCAAATGTGATGCTAATTTGTTCTGCCTTCAAGTGCATCGAAAGGTCCATCGGCGTAAACGATGCGCCCATCCACCATGGTCAAAAGCGAGATCAAGCCGCCAATCTGATCGATGGGCACACTCAGATAGTCGCCGCTTAGCACCGCCAGATCGGCAAACTGGCCCACAGCGAGTGCCCCACGCGCACTCTCTTCAAAGCTGAACCACGCGCTGCCTTGGGTGTACAAACGAAGCGCATCGATTCGTGTCGGAAGTTCTTCCGGTGCACGCATGGCAACACCAGAGATGGTTTTGCCGTCGAGCATCCATTGCAGCGATACAAAGGGGTTGGGCACCATCACACGGTGTGCGTCGGTACCGCCGCCAAGCGGAACTTGCATCCGCAATGCACTCACCAACGGCGGGACAAGACGCGCGGCTTCAGGTCCGCGCTGACCGAGAAAGGCCTCGCCACGAAAATAGAACGCGTTTTGCACTAGCCAGCCCACACCCAGGGATTTCATGCGATTGAGCGTTTGTAGAGATGCGTCATTGAGATGCGCAATCGACCATCGCAGTTTAGCGATGGG
>ERZ767114.688-NODE-688-length-17634-cov-7.185339_pt1 | contig 17634 bp, 11 predicted proteins | sample MGYA00374952_ERZ767114 | MGnify/ENA primary metagenome ERZ767114 (study PRJEB28939, sample SAMN06267156) | marine metagenome | isolation source: Columbia River Estuary | place: USA:Columbia River Estuary, USA | collected 2012-05-05 ...
TCGAACAGTCCACCTCCAAGCAGACAGAGTAATTCAAGCCGTGGTGGCGGTTCAAGCCGTGGTGGTGGTTCAAGCCGTGGTGGCGGTTCAAGCCGTGGTGGTGGTTCAAGCCGTGGTGGCGGTTCAAGCCGTGGTGGCGGTTCAAGCCGTGGTGGCGGTTCAAGCCGTGGCGGAAGAAGTGGTGGCGGAAAGCGCCGTTGAAGCCGATTCAGCCTTCATCTACAATTTTGATTTCTCGGGCACGTTGCATGGCCTCGTCAGTGGTGAACCAGAACGTTGGGGTTTCTCCCAAATCCTTGTCCCACTGTTGAACTGCTCGAGCAAACATCTCTCCCTCTGTGTATGATTCACACCATTTGAGGTACCAGTCGGCTTGCTTAACCATATCTTCATCCTCTGGAGAGATTCTTTTCAAAATTTCAGCCTGCAGGGCAAACGTCATGGCCCATATAGGGGCAAGTGCGTATGTGGCGTATGGGTTTCTTTCCATGTCAACGCTACGCCACTCTGTCCACAGTGAGAACACCTGATCGTAAAGAAAACCAATGATAAGAACACCAAACATAACGGAAAAGAAGATAATTATGAGAGCAATATAAGTGCTTGAAAGAGGTCCAACTTCTACTGGAAAACAGACGCCGGAGTTACATGAAGATGTGAAGCGCCAATCGATCAACGGCCAAACCAGAAGCGTGATTGTAGTCCCCCAAAGAATCAAACTAACGACTGCTTGTGACTGCTGCATACGCCAGTATTGGCGCATAACCCACTTGCGAAGGAAGGAATTGTTGTCAGGTGTTTCGGACATGGTATCAACACATCCCACTGGCTGACCCCTCAAGAACTCCACCCCCAAAACGGACAGATTCTTCGTGTTGGAGTGGCCAAATTTGATTGCTTTTCATATTCTATGTTTGAAAGGTTCTTGTGTACCTCCGTGATGGAATTGATATGGGCGTCGCAGTTGTAACAGGAGCAAACAGAGGATTAGGTGCAGAATGGGTGAGTCAATTACTAGAAAACGGTTGGCAAGTTTACGCCGGCTATAGGAATGACCTTGGGCGCTTAGCCACGTTTGCCGATGAAAAACTTACGACGCATGTGCTCGATGTCCAATCGAATGAATCCGTTGAATTATTTGCGAACAATGCCCCTGAAAAGATTGACCTCCTCATCAACAATGCAGGAGTGGCTGATGGGCGATGGAGAAACCTTACCGAAATCGACGATAAATGGGCATTGGAAGTGATTGATATCAACGCACTGGGGCCCGTTCGGGTTGTCAAATCATTGTATGAGAAAATGCAGCACGACTCGCTGACTAACGTTGCGATGGTCAGCAGCCTCATGGCTTCAATCGATGATTGTCACATGGGCCGTTCATATGCATACAGAGCAAGTAAAACTGCACTCAACATGTTCACAGTTTCCATGAAAAAAGAAGCGATTGAGGATAACATATCCTTTGTCATCCTTCATCCTGGGTGGGTTAAAACAGACATGGGTGGCGATAGAGCGCCTGTCGAAATTCCGGATAGCGTTTCTGGGATGCGTAATGTTTTGGCATCCCGCACCCTTGAGAACACAGGGGAATTTGTTCAATACGATGGCCAGATTCTTCCATGGTGATGATTTGGTTAGGGTTATGTCCAAGTGTGAACTGCGAGAGATATGGCAGATGATTCACCAATGTTCACAATGGTGAAATCGCAAGAGATTGGCGATGTCCCAGAAGAACTATCAGAGAAGTCTCGGGGTCTCATGAGTACGCTTTCGATGCTATGTTCATTTCATAGTTCTGAAGATTTAGCAAGTTTTCTTCATTCAGAAATGTTCAGCGATTTAACCCGGCAAGGAGACGTTTGGATTGGTTTTGAAATTGGGCTCTATGTGGACCATACCAAGACTTTTGACGTGTTTCCATCTAAAGACGAGATTGTTTTTGCCGATAATTCAGCAACAGGAGCTTTTTTAGAAAACCTCCACCGTTGCACTGAAGAAGAAGATACTGCAGAAAAACTCGAGCGTTGGTTCTCGTTGGTCTATTCCTCAACTTCCCGATTTGAGTAATCAGAAAAACAGAGAGCAGCACGTCAAAGAACCGTCTGCTTCACGAATTTGGCTCATGTCAAGAACAACTGGCTCAAGCCCAATGTCAAGAACGGCCTGTAAAACATGAGGATATCCTTCAGCGAGCATGACTTTCCCGTTCGGTAAACCGATGGTGTTGCAACCGTAAACTTCCACAGCTGGCATCCACAGAACTTCACACCCTTCTGGTAATTCGCCGAAAGCGTCTTTCGGTAGAAATCCTTCAGGAGCGAGGATAACAGAGTCTGTTGGTGTTGAACTGATACTGGTGAGATGCAAAGCATGTCCAGGGATATCAATGACTCGAAGTTCGTGACCCAAGTGGGTAAGCAAATCACGCAACTCTTCGATTCCTGCGTCGTTTGTACGGGATGACCGTCCAACGAAGAAAAGATCACCAAGTCGTAAAATGTCGCCACCATCCATGCGTGCATCACCGTGCATTCTGCATATTTTCGTACCTGATAATTGCCGAGTTATGAATTCTGCAATCGGTGGCTGTTCGTTGACGCGTGATGGATGCCCTGGGACTGGAAGAAGGACGTGGCCGTCTATGACGACTGCTTGATCTTCAACGAATGTGCAGTCTGGATGGTTTGCATCTGAAGGGAGAACAGTTACTTCGATTCCTTCATCGAGCATTGCTTGCCTGTAGGCTCTGTGTTGCTTCCTTGCAAGTTCGATATCGGTCGGACCGGTTCCAAAGAAATTAGACAAAGCACGGTCAAACGTGGTAGGAATTGCTCGGGTAAGCGCCCGGCTTTTCTGGTCCAACCGAACCGTTGCCATGAGTAAATCGGCCGCTCAACCGCACTTAACGCTTCGCCCTTTATTGGAAGCGGGTTTCCGGAGTGCGGAAGTATGGGTACAGGAACCGTTGGATTCAACAACAACGGCGAGTAGGGGTGGTTATGCGCTCAGGCTTCTTACGTGCTACACTCCTCATCATGTTGATGTTCTCAGCAACGTTTGCCGGCTGCTTTGGGGAAAATGAAAGTAGGACTCCCCTCGCTTCAGACCTTATCGTAAAGGAGGTTGATTCCTTGCAAGGCGGCGCGTGGCAATCAATCACGCTAACAGCTGAATCCGACCTTTCTGTATTTATCCCATACTTCATTCAAGACATGGGTTCATTGAGGGCTCAGAACGGTACGGTGTTTGATCTTCAAGCAGGCCAATCTCAAACCGTGAATGTTTTGTTCCCGCCCCGCAATCCAAACATCGTCCTCTTAATCGGCGATTATGCTCGTTCGGACTGGCCAATACGAGCGGCGGATGAATCTTGGATGGATTGGATAATCGATGACTCTCAAGGCTCTAGTATAACGATTGTACCAAACGAAGATGCTGGTGGGATATGGCCTTGGGTCGTTCCTGGGATTTCCTCTGGGGGTGAAGTATCAGTATTGCAATTATCAACAGAACGTCCGCAGCGCGCAGACCTCACAGAGGAAAACGGCGTAGCAGCAAGTGGCGGGTGGTTAAATGGGAGAGATGTGTATGAATGGGTTGATTTCATCACCGATGAAACCCCAGACCCACTTGATCTTGCAGATGGTGCTGTTGGCTATCTTGACCGTTGGATTGGTAACGGAAACCCGGCCTATGAAGACGCTATTACCTACTTTGAAGGGGTAATGATTGGGTATGGGCTTGATGTTGAGGTCCACAGATTTCAATCGGGTACGCTGTGGGCGGTCAACATCTGCGGTTACAAAACTGGAACCGTTTATCCTGACGAATGGTTGGTCTTTGGAGCCCACTTCGACATAGCACCGATTGCAACGCCGACCTCGTTTGTGCCCGGTCTCGAGCAGACTGGATACGGCACAAGAACAGGTGCATACGACAACTCTGCGGGCACATCGATGGTTCTCACTACAGCGAGTGTGTTGGCAGATTTTGACGCTCGTAGAACGATGGTGTTTTGCTTGTGGTCCTCCGAAGAAGAGGGGTTGTGGGGTTCCAGTGCTTTTGCAGGCGACCTGCCAGATGGGGTCACTGTCAGCAATTACCTCAATCTCGATATGGCTGGAATAAATTACCCTGGAGACTTTGCACTTTCAGTCTACCTCGGCCCTGACGGAACGGGTGATGTTATCGATCAAAAGGGCATGTACCATCTTGCAGAATGGATTGGTGCTGATGCTTTTGACCTCTCGTACCAAATGGAGAGGGGTCGGGCTGAATGGGCTGCTGGAGGTGAAGAACCTCTTTGGCAGAACAATTACCAAGATGTTGTTGCGATTTACGAAAGCCCGACTGCTCGAAGCGATCATCAGCCTTTCCAAGACATTGGCGTCGCTACGCTTGGATGGAATGGGGTTGTCGATGGATATCCATGCTACCACAAAATTTGCGATAAGCTGCCTGAAATGGAAGGGTATATGGCGACCGATAATGCGACAGGTGAAGCCAACCTTGTCCACTCTTGGGACATTGTAACATGGTGGGCTGTATACGCATTCTTACACATGGACCAAACGCCAGTTCCGAATGAATTGTGAGTTCACTCAACTTCCGCTAGGAGCGTTCGAACATCGGCGAGGAAAAGGTCGGTAATCCAATCGTTATCTCCCCACCAAATCCTCTGCATGCCGTTTGAATCGACCAGGACCGTACCGGTAGAATGGTTGACGCTGTAAGCGTCAGGATGGTGGCGGGCAGATGTTGAGTTGTTTCCGGTCTCCTCCAAAACCAGTTCTTCAATAGAGAGTCCTACAGCAAAATTATTCCAAACCGATTGAATCGTTTGGAATTGCGGGGAATTTTCCTCAGTGGAATTCGCCGTGACATGGGGCCAAGAGGTGTTTCGATAGTACTGCCATTCGAACAGGGCAGCTACGTCGTCTCTCCACGGGTCAACGGTGATGGTCAGGAACTGGGTCTGGTTGTGTTCATCGGGGGAAAGTTGGGAGTGGACCCAGCGTAAATTTTCAGTTACAATTGGGCAAATATCAATGCAATTGGTGAATAAGAAAGCAATGATAACGACTTTGTCTTTGGTCTCATTGCCAAAATTCCATTCTTCGCCATCTCCGTTCATCAAAGTGAAGTTTTCAACCAATACATTCGGCGTAATATCTTCGCCGTAGAAGTTGGAAATCTCGCTTCCTGTTCCCGTACATCCGGCTAACAGCAGCACGCTCGCAATCAACGGCGCTAGAATTTGTTTCGAATTCATGTAATCACCTCAAATAAGTTGGTCGAGATAAGCAATATCAGTCTCAAGTTGAACGATATACAGTCCGGTAGATATGCATGAGGCGTAGGTCAATCCGTTGTGATGTTCGACGGCCCACAAGAACGGAACCCACCCGAAATCGTAGAAACTGGAATCAAGTGGTGTTCCGTCTTCTCCGTGTGGTAAATACCATCCAACGGTTGCCTCGAAATGGGTCGCAATACGGTCATCTGGATTCGTTGGAGATACCAATGTTTCAACATCAATAACCCACAAACCAGCATGGTAATGAGATATGTAAAGGCGTCCATCCCAGCCGCCTCCACGGCTTTGGTCGGTTGTTTCATCGGTTTCAAAATAGGCACTATCGAGATTGTGAGGTGAGAATAAAAGCCACTCATCGTCGTTTGGATAAGCTTCGCAGTCTGCACCGTAACAATGTTCACTCGCCCATGGTATCTCCCAATCTCGAATCAGTTTTGGTTGGAATTTGAGTTGCCCGTCGACCATCGTATAGTCCGTGGTGTCAATTAGATAGATGATACCGGTTCCTTCATTGGTTGAAAGAACTTCAACTGCGGCGGTTACAAGATGGACCGGTTCATCAGAATACCCAACGTGAGAAAGATCAACCATGTTCGGGAATGGTTCGGCGTAATGGATGTAAGACACGCGGCCTCCGTTTTCATTGCCGTTGGTTCCACTATCGGGTTTTCCATCTTCATCCAAATCTAGGAATTCCATCCACTGGCCAACTTCTTCAGCTCTCCATCGGCATTGCAATGGGTTGCCAAAGCCCGCCTTGCAGAGGGTCGCGTGGAGGGTGTATTCTTCAGGAGAATTTACTGGGTGTGGTACGTCGGTAACGTCTGCTATTCGCAGGCCTGCTTCCCAGTAGCTTCCGTAGATGAATGTGTGGCCATAACGTGGGTCGTTTGGATCTTCCCCAGGCCACAATTGCACAGTCATATCATGAATGTAAATCCAGCCTCCATTGGTTGCTTCCCAAGCGACTTCGTATTCTCCGACCTTAATGATTGTATGACCAATACCTGATGCTGGGACTCCAGGGAGATTACGGGATGCAGAGCCATCAAGATTGAGGTGGGCAATGGTGACGCCGCCGCATGCCTCTCCAATAGCATCGTTGCATTGCTCATAATCTGGGTTGGCGATAAACACATACCACTCGCCGTCAATCATCTGCGTGTACATATTATGTGGACCGCTTGGATGGTCGACATCATACCAAGAATCAATCCAAGTCGGGTTTGTTTTGTCGGTTACATCGATGAGGGTTACTGAAACTTGGGCTGGATCACTCCACTGGCCCACATTGGGGTCTGCATTTCCGGGGTCAATGAGTTGATTTTGTTGTAAAATATATTCACGACCGTTGTATTCGACGTACTTTACATCGAGCACTTGTGTGTTCGGGTCGTTGTAGACTCCTGTCACCGTCGTATTGTTGGGGTTGGTGACATCGACGATGTGCATGTCGTTCCATCCAGCGAGGTATGCGTATGTTTCACCATCTGGGGTAGTAGCCACTTGAATCTCCGCGTTCCCTGTGGTGGTGAGTGAGTTGTAGTCCATTAGCGCCATATTGTCGGTCCCCGCAATATGCTGTGAGGCGTTGGAGTGGTCGTGGTCTTCACCTTGGAAAAGAGGGTCGTCTGAAATTGAGATACGCTCCGAAGAGTTATCCGAAGAGATTGAAGAGCCGAAAGTCAAGAGTGATGCTGAACCGAGTAGAAGAACGATGAAAACACCGAGCCCAACTTCTTTCACACCGATGCCATTACGCTCCGCCATGATTATTGCGATACGCTACTCCGTTTTGTCTTTATGTAATGTTGTGAAGGGACTGATATGTCGCGAGGAGTGGGTTCGAAGACGCTCATTGGGTTTCTCATCGTACTGCTCCTTTCTCCGAGCGCCGCTGGCCATGAACAAGAAACGTTAAACGTCATTATCGTCGAAGACGAAGCGCGACCTGGAAACGTTACCGATTCTGCTTTCGTTGAAGGGAACAGTGTTGTTTTCCGAATGCGAGACAATACTGAGAACGCGTCGATGCGAATCTCTATTGACAACAACCAAGATGGTAATTTCTCAAGCTCAAGTGACAATGTCTCCACTTGGCTAACACGGACTTGCGAGCTTGATGAGAATGGAAGTTTAGTTGATGAGTTCTGTGCTGTGTCTTATGAGCGCATATTCAATGCTACATCACAGGGAACCTATCTGTATCAAGTTGAACGAAAAATAAATCAAACTCTTGTTGAAACTTGGCGCTACAACATTACCGTACACCCGGACGTTCATACCGAGCCGGGGCAGCCCTCAATAGGAGACTGTTTTGGAGCGGATTGTGGTGATGAGGTTTTGGTTGGTGCGGATGATGGATTTGAAATTGGCAGAGAAAATATTCTGATTGCTGTCATGATCTTTGCTGCTTTCGGCACCATCATGCTCGCACTTAGTATACGCAAAGAGCGGCATGTGGTGGAGTCCGACCTTCTGGAATCGGAGTAACTAACCCTCGATTATAGGACAGAGTTCGTCTTCGTCATCAAAGATGATGATGTTGGCCCACAAGTAAGTTGTTCGTACAGGTTTTTTTATCGGCCAATGTCTCTTCAACTTCGTGATAAAATTCACGTCGAATGAGTATGCTTCCCCTTTTGTCATGCTATCAGAAAATTATTGTCATACTACCTATATCAAACAATGGCCTATATCCTATGAAAAAAGAGTATACTTTTCCATAATGTAGTAAATAATTTCTTAATTAAGTAAAATCACCGCACATAACTGGTTTTTAATGTGTTAAAAGAGATGTGTTCGTTTTTTAACATTATTCGCAGGAATGCATAGGTTTGAGAAAGGTATGCCCTGAGCCATAGTCATGGCCGGGTCAAATGGAGCGCAGGCTTTGCTCCTCGTTCTGATAATGAGTCTTGCACCTCTCTCTGGATGCTTTGGTGAGAACGAAAGCGGAGTTGTTTCGGAAAACGATGTCGATGTTACTCCAAAAACATGGACTGGTGGCGTCTTTCAAGGCGTTACTCTGACTGCAGAAAAGTCTATTTCGGTTTTTGTTCCGTATTTAATTAAGGATTCTGTTTCTGGGTTTGTTCAAAACTCAACCGTTGTCGACTTGCGAGCTGGAGAATCGGTTCAACTTTCAGTTCTCGCCCCACCTCGCGCAGATACCGCGATTGTTCTTGTTGGAGAATTTGGCCGGGAAAACTGGCCAATCCGTGATGCCAACGAATCGTGGGCAACGTGGTACAATGACAACGGCCACCTAGCTGCAAACGGAGGTGCAGTAGAACGTGTCGAGGGGGGTAATGGAAGCCTCAATGCGAGCATGGATACTGGCGGGACTGTAGCAGCATACCCCCTCGTGATTGTTCGGGGTGTTGCACCTGCATACTCAACCGACGATGGAGGTCGACACTCAACTGGGCTTGTCGATGGCCGAACCACTTACAATTACCTCCACCATTTGACTGACGAAACTCCCGACCCACTGGACTTGTCCGATGGTGCTGTGGGCTACCTTAATCGCTGGGCTGGCCAAGGTAATGCTGCGTACGAAGAGGCTGCGGTCTATCTCATTAACAAACTCGAATCGTTTGGTTTGAGTGTTGATACGCAAAGGTATGAATTTACAGATGTGTTTGGAAATCAAAACCCTGAATCGTACAACATTTGTGGATTTAGGTACGGGAGTGTTTATCCAGATGAATGGATGGTCTTTGGCGCTCACTTTGACGTCGCCCCGCCTGCAAATGCGCTCTTACTCGACCCGCACGTAACTGGAACCCGTACCTATGGTACTGGTGTTGGAGCATACGACAATTCAGCAGGGACGAGTATGGTTCTCACGGTTGCAGAAGCGATGTCAAATTTCGACACTCGCCGAACCATGGTTTTCTGTTTCTGGTCAGGAGAAGAGGGTGGAAAGCGTGGAAGCGATTATTGGACTGATTATTACGTCAAAGAAGATAATCCTGACGTCACGGTTACCAATTACATCAATCTCGATATGGCGGGAGTAAACTGGCCTGGTGGCGGCGGCGCCCCTCACGGTGACCCTGCAACTACAGTCGACCCCGATGGATATCCAAAAGACGAGGAAGTTTGGCCAATGCGTGTTTATCTCGGCCCTTCGCTCGACCATGACGTGATCAATCAACCAGAGATGGTCGGCCTAACCCTGTGGATTGGTGCAGACGCAATCGGAGTTGAACAGCAGCAGAGCATCCTCGTCGGAGAAGGGTTTGCTGAGGACACGTGGAAGGTTGACGATTGGCTTGACCGTGGGAAACCTGAAATTATCATTTATGAAGACGTAACCGCACGCTCTGACCACGCCAGTTTCCAAGCGAACCTCGGAACGGTGACGATTGGTTTTGGAGGTCTCGTTGATGGGTACTGGTGTTACCACCAAACATGCGATACTCTCGATGAAATGGAACAATGGATGGATACAACCGGTAAGGGATACGGGGAGGAGCATTCCGGCGTGTCGAATCTCGTTGACAGTCTAGACATCATTACATGGTGGGCTGCATACTCGTTTTTCCACCTTGATGAAAAGCCTGTTCTGAACGCTTACCTTTAACCACGACGAGTGAAGAATCTCTGGTCAATTGGTATTGTTTCATCAATATCTTCATTGGAATCATAGCCAGCTCGATGCATAGTATAGCGTATGAAGCCCCACGCAACCTGAAGTGCGTATCGCTTTTGTTCAGGCGTAAGGCCTCCACCGATTTGCTTCCGGCCGAGGAAATAGAAGTGGTCTTTGGAAAAGTTGTTGGGGAGATTGCTGAAGTCTGATGGTGTGAAAATGCTCTTTTCTTTGAATAAGTAATGGACTGGGTCAGTCAGCAGGCGGAAGAAATCATTCAGTTGTTCATTGTTCGATAACAAACTCGAGAAGTTGAGGTTATCTTCGGAACCCTGCTGGACTTCTTCAACAAGGGCAGTCATAAATTCATCGAATGAATTTGTTTTTTTGTTTCCTATTTTCATCATTTCAAACAGCACTCGCCAATCCAGTTGATGGTCTTCTAAACGCGTTTCTTTTCTGATGCCTGGTGTACGAAGAATCGAAATGGCCAGTGTTCGGCCTGCAGATGATTTCATTGAAGTGTGAGAAACCGGTGATGTTTTCCCGTCAAAGCGGTTGGCCATAGCATAACAAATGTGGTGGATAATGCGCTTCTTGTTACGGCTGTTCGCCCCACCTACCGCTTTCGATAAGCCGTTGAGGTTGTTGATGATCCATTCTTTACGTGGGTCTTCGGCATCTTCTGATGAACGTGTAGGGGGATATGCGATATCGAATGCGGACATGCGTGGTTGGTGTATGCCTGAATGTTGGTCGGGCAATTGGCGAACGGTCGTCGTACCGTCCTCGTTTGTCGTCTCAATTGATGAACGATAGTAGAACGGTACGAAATTAACAGATGCCCGGATTCTTTGAATTGTCTTCACTGGTAGTCCAAACTGTTCAGAAAGTTGCTTTGTAGAGTTTGAACTCGAGGAAATTAGCTCGGCGTCACGGGCAGAGATTCCCCTGTGTTTATGGAAGCGATAAGCAGGGTGGAAGCGCATAGGGTTCGCATCTCTCGCTTCAGCAAAGCCTTCGGGCGTGGTATCTAATCCATCAACAAGTTCAGTCAAAGCGCCGATAAAGAAGGCAGTCCTAGAATTGATGTTGAAATGTGATTCTATTCCTGTTAAGATTCCTATGTTTTGCAGTTCTTCACCTTTCTGGGGCGTCCAATCGTTCGGTGGAATGTACTCTCCACAATTCACCATGGAGAAATATATTTGTAAAAACCGGAGAGGTGAACATTTTCTAAAGTGGTTTTCGAAATAATCTTTCAAAGAATTCACCGCCATTTTCCCTCCTTGGTTTGAAACGAACCTCTTGTGCTCGACTTCTACGGATGCCGCATTGCCCCCAAGAGAGAACTGGTGTTCTAACGTCCCGTACAGCAAAATCGCCAGCCATGCTGACCACGCTTCATCGACCCGCTCTTGGTTGGTGAAAGGTATACGTGTCGTGAGGACATTGTCGATGTTGGCTAAGTCTTCGGCTAGATGAGCGAAGTGTTCTGAAAAATCCTTTTTGCGTTTCTTTTCGTCATCGGTTCTGCCGCTCAATTCTGCAAATATCTGCGGTGCAACATCGTTAACGCTTTGATAAATACGGTTGTAAAAACCACGCTCACTTGAGAGGATACGTTCCCCGTCTGTGTTTGATTTCGTGTATTGAAGAACGATTTGGAATAAGAAATAGAGTCGGTTTTCGATAAATTGTGGATCTAAGCGATACGACATGTCCCTCGCACTGGTGGTGAAGACTTCTCCGAGTTTACTTGCTTGGCCTGCGTCTACGTGGTGCTGTTCGGCTTTGAGAGTGAGTCTCGGACCGGCAATCAAATCGCTCATCAAGGTACTGAACATTTGTTCAGCGCGTTTACTTCGTCGTAAAATCTCCCCTTGGTCAAACTCGTCGAGGAGGTCGTTCATGAGAACAGAATTTTGGACAAGTGCTTGCGATGGGAAATTCATGAACAGCATGAGGTCGATAGCGAGGTGTTTTGATTTACGCCAATTCTGTACCTTTGAGAGAGATTTGCCAATCCGGGAAAGATAGTCAAAAAAGGCTGATGCGGAAGAAGGAGGGCGGATTCCTTCGATGTTGAAATACCATGTCGACCAAAGTGATTTACCGTCGTTGGATAGATGTTTTGGGGGATTTGAAGAAAGGCGTTCTAAGGTGTATGAAACAACCGCCGACCAAAATTTTGCATTGTTGAACAACCGCCGCATAGGCAATTCAGGATCTACGCCTCCGAACTCGATAAATTGGACATCGAGAATATCCACAAAGAACTCTTCCAGCGATGAATGGTTTTTGTTCGAAAAATGCTTGAGAAGATGCGGTTCACTATCGTGGAAGAAGAAGTTCTTTACCATCGCCAAATTCGTCTCTTCAGGCCACCTCAAGACTGGTAAATTTTCTGTAGACAATGCCCAAATCATCTGGATTGTGTGCCTTAATTCTTGGCGTTTGATCGATGCACTCAGTAGGTTGTTCATGTCGCTAGGAGCATCGACGATTGATTCCCAATCTGGATATGAATGAGTCATCTCGACCCAGAATGGGGATTGGTTTGGGGCGTTGAGTATTTTTTCAATCTCGTCACGCGATGAAGGTGCGAGGGAAAAGGCGTCAGGTGACAAGATGTGATCAAAGACTGAATGGTCTATCTGTTCAGAGATATGCAGTAAAATTTGATCAAGAATATGGGCCTTGGAGTCTAAAACGACGTTGTTGCCCTTCATGCGTTCAACGGTGTGCTCAAGCGATGGTTTAGTAAAACGAGGTTTAAATTGGGCATTGAATGAAAGGTCGTCATCAATAATGACTTCCTCACCTTGTTTCAGTTTGTATTCATCAAAATGAATTCCGAGTAAATCTTTGCCAATGAGGTGGAGAATATACGGGTGGTGTTCGGCGCACATTTGTGCATCCTGCAGCACATATTCAAGGAATTTTTCAAGTAAATCTCCAAGTGAATAATACGTTTCGATCGGCAGTGTACCCTCTACAATTCCTTTCGATAAGGATGTTAAAAATACCTCAACTACGCCCGACGAAGATTGATCGGAAAACTCACCCCACCCTGAAACTGTACTGTACTGCTTTCTAAAGGCGGTGAGGACTGTTGGAAGTCGTATTTGATTCCCGATGAATGTACCCGCTTCTGCACTGCTTGTTCCAGAAAGAAGAAGCGTGGAAAATATGGGAATCGGCGCTGATTGGGGTTTGATTAATTCATTGGTTTTTACCCCGAGTAGGTTGCTCCAAGATTGCCTTTCATTTGCAAAGTTACTGATTTGAGACTCATCGAGAGCCCAACGTAGGTAATCATTGATGCTGTATCCTTCAACGTTGCTTTCTCTGCACAAAGCATCAGAGATAAATTGATCTATGTTTGTGTTTGTTTGGCTCATGTCGAGCATTTGAATATCGAGCTCGGAGGCAGTTTGTTTTGAAAGAGTTGGTAGGCTGAAGACAATGGATTCGGGAGCGTCGAAATAGGTATTAATTCTCAGTGCCTGTCCTTCCACTGCTGTTTGTGGAAAAGGTTCGCGTGTAACAAGAAGTAAGCGGAATTCCGGACGAGAGAGGAGTACGTTCATCCTTGTCATGATATTTTGATACAATTGTAGGAAGTTTTTCACCGATTGTTTGGATGGTTCGGAATCTCTTTTCATCCATGTTCGAATTCGTTCTTCAATGCCCGATTTGTTCAATCCTTTGTTTAAATTCCCTTCCGCATCGGAATAAAACATCTCGTAAGGATTGAAGATGACAACTCCTGAAAATTCGAGGCCTTTAACCGTCTCACCGTTGTATGTTGTAAAGTTTCCAACCGATTCTAAGTCCTTCCCAAGTGTTGATTCATAGGGTGTGATGATGGAGGTTTTAGAAGTAATAGATATTTCACGAGCATTACGATTGAGAGCATCGATTACTGTTCGAACATGTGCATCGGTCGGTGCTGATACGATTGATATTTTACAGTCAGCGTTCTTTTCCTTTGCCATATCACTAATTTTGAGGAAGTCTCGGGGGTAATTCGGCATCGTTTCTGTTGGATACTGATCTGCAAAAGTGCTACGGAATGTGTCGTTAAGTACAGCAATGTTCGGAGCATTACGGTACACTTGTTTCAAAGTCTGCAAATCTAAATCGATGTTTTGAGAAATTCCAAAAGAAAGGAGGCGATCAAGTTCTGGGTGGGCTCGTTCTTCAGTCCAAGTCAGAATTTCAATGGTTTTTTGGCAAAAATCAAACCATGCAAATCCACTCCGGTTAACCGTCTGCAAATCATCACCGGCAACTAAAATCGATTTCGAGGAAAATCCAGGCTTGAGGAGAAGGAGAAGAAGTGCCATTGTAGAGGGTGTGATGTCCTGGACTTCGTCAATCATCAACATGTCAAATCGATGTTCTGATTTTCCACGGTTACGCGTCAGTTGTTTTCGTGCTAGGAAAGCAGCATGCGGGTATATCTTCCATTTGCTATCAAGCGTATAGAAGCAAAAATTAGCGAAAATCTCTCGTTGCGTTCTGGTTCCAGTAACTGAGCGATTTTCGTGTTCTTCGTATGCCGTTTCATCATCGATTGTGTTGTTCACAGCACCACTGGAATGGTGAAAAAGAGTTGTGAAATCAGACCATGCATCGGTGTACGACGGAGGGGGGGTTGTTCCTTGGCCCTTCTTTTCAAACCAGAGATCGAGTGCTTGTTTGAAACGAGAATAGTCGAGAAGTTTGACTGAATGGAGGTTTGAATCGTCAGATTCTCGCAACACCCCCAAAATGATGTTGGACACGCTACGCGCACCAGAACCTGCTTTCTCCATGCCCATAATTCCGCTGTTTTGTGGGCGCGCTGCCCGCTCAGACCACTGAGCGACAACGCTGTCAACAAGTGGTTTGTTGAGCGTGACATAACGCCACAGCATCTTCTTAGAAGTCGTCTTGAGGTGTTCAACGATGAAGTTGAGACAAAAGTAAGTCTTCCCAGTTCCTGGTGCTCCACGTAAGAAGAGTGCTGCGTCGTTGTTTGAATCCATATAGTCTCGCAGAATGATATTTTTCTCGTTCATTTCATTCTCTTCGGCATCGGAAAGAATATTCAGTTTGTAGGCTTCTTCAATCCAGAGGTTCCAGTCAGCATTTTCCGCACTACCTATTCCCGGGTGGTAACTTAAAGCGGCCCCTGTCCAATGAACTCGGGCTTTCTCGGCCTCTCTGCGCAAGAGATCTTTTCCACTTCCTTGTGGAAGTTTGCGGAGTGCAACCGATGGGAATTGGAAGGTTGCGATTTGATTGGAAGTTTGAGTAAAGAGTGTTTCTTCGAACAACAGCTGATGTGAGAATTCAAACCATTCATCTGTCTTTTTCAAAAGGCCAAAGCGCATACAGCTCTCAAAAAAAGTTGTTATGTTTTCGTTCTTTGAAGAGCGTTTGGACTGTAAACCATCACGTAGGGGTAAGAATGCTTTGAGTTCTTCAGCGTAATCACTGTTTGAATCAAAAGTGGAGGATGAGCCGAGATTGGTAATTTCTTTGGATAACTCGTTTCGATATTTTGTGAGTTGCGCTGCACTCTTTTTGAGTTGAGTTGAACGGTTCATAACAAACTGCGAGATTAATGCCTCCAGTGAGTTCTCTGAATCTCCGGTGAAAGCTGTGGTGTATTCAGATGCTGAAAAACGTAATCGGTGGGTTCGTGACCTTCGAGTGAGCCCCATGATGTGTTTCTCAAAATGCGTTTGGAGTTCTGTTGCTTCAGAAGCGTTCATCGATGTATTTTCAAGAAGACTGGTATGAATCTTCGACCACAAAGAATGATAATACAGTGTTGAAGGAAGTTCGAGGTTTTGCGTTCCAAGTGGGTTGGTCCATATTAGATCAATATGTTCGCCGAGTTGTTGAAAGAATTCGTGTGGTAGTTCGATGTCGGGTGTACTTTTAACGGTCCATCTGCTTGCAAAAAGGGGCATGTAGGCTTGGAGGTGTGTGGTCCAACTCGTCCAGCGTTCTTCATCCAGTTGAACGGGGTTTGGGAACGGTGTACATTTGGTATTTTCAAGCGGAGGAAGTTCGATATCCATGGTTCTCTTCAAAATTTTAGCAGGTAGTTTTTCTTTGAAGTAATTCCACTCATAAGGCCTGCAAGTCCAAAAAACCGAAACGCCTCGTGATGAGGCTTCAGTCAGAAACTCATTCCACTTCTCCATGGTGTTCGCAGTTCCTGCTGCTTCATCCAAAAGGAGAATATCAAGTGTGTCAAGCACAATAAGAGGTGTTCTGTTCGTTTCCTGAGCGGACTGAGCAAACGTTTCAAGTGAGTTTTCGTATTCGGGAGCGTCTTCAAAAAGCAACGAGCCCGTGCGTATATTTTCCCACATTGTCTGATTTGGGGAAGATTCTGCGCGTTGAAATTCAGAAAACATCAATAGAAAATTCTGTTTAAATTTTTTCATCCCGCATAGAAGATGAGTTAGATTACGCAATTCTGTTGTTTTACCCAAAGACGGATGGCCGTAAAGCATGAGGTTTAGGGAATTGCCCGGGGATGATTTTGAAAGATCTTTTAGAATACGCTTTCCGATGTAGTTTTGGAAATTGCTTGTCACAATAGTCCCGTTCGCCACAAAACGGTCTATCCTAGGAATGAGGGTTGCTTCTTGAGAGAGTTTTTTAGAAATCTTAGCAAAGAGGTTTGAATCCATAATCTCACCTCACTCGCATAAAGCAGTACTGCCTGTAAACGTGTTCGCTTTGACGTTATATAAAAAGAGAAGGAAATGAGACTAGAACAGCAGTGCAATTGATTTCAAGACTGCAGTCGGGGACCAAAGTCCGAGCGGAAAGCAGGAAAGGGCAAGAATTGCAAAAATAGAAATGGTGATGTAAAAGGCGTTCTCGCTCCAATCTTTAACCTTCAAACCATCGAGTGGACCCCATGGAATCATGTTGAACAATCCCAATGCGAGGTTTGCACCAATCCAGTATTTCCCGGCATCGATAAGCATTTTCTGCCAAATCAGTTGCCCTCCGACCAAATAGAGCGACCCTGAAGTTTCCACCTCAAACGCTCCAGTCAAACCGAGTATGATGCCCCACATCGGAATTCCTATGAGAAAAAGGCCGAAATTAACCGCTGGGCCGGCCAAAGCAATATGTCCGTTTTGACGACGGGTGACAAGGCCAGCAACCATGACAGCTCCTGGAGCCATGAATAAAACACCAACAAAAAATGAAAGAAGAATACCGAATCTTAAACCCCGGGGATCGGCTCGAAATTCTGCCCAACAGCCGTTCTTCTTCGCGATGATTTTATGCCCGATTTCGTGAAAGAGAAATGCAGGGCCAATAGCAAGGAGGAGGACTGGCATTGACAGAAGGAGTTGTACGGTCCAAGTAGAGGTGCCTAGCGTCCCTGTGCCCCAAATTCCACCGACCGACATAAATCCCAACGCAATGGTGAATGCCGCCATCGCTAGTCCGAGATGTCGTTTTTCTTCACTGCTGAAATGCCATATTCCGCCTTCATGCAACTTCGCAGGTTGATTTTTCGACATGCCCATGAGTTGAGCAAAGAGAGGGTTGATTTTTGCATTCGAACCGGTGTCGAAGTGGATGGTCCCGTCACGTGATTGGCGTGTGTGAACGCGATGTATTCGTGGGTTTTGGCGCCTGAAGGGGTCGTCTTCAAGAATATCTGCTCGTGAATCCCTCCCTG